>JAEEGK010001603.1_pt1 | contig 56825 bp, 37 predicted proteins | sample 8958771 | NCBI WGS metagenome assembly JAEEGK01 (sample SAMN16246547, study PRJNA631951) | gut metagenome | biome: gut microbiome; feature: rumen; material: SC-attached | host: Bos | place: Iran: Karaj | collected 2018-10 | reverse complement strand
TTTATTTTATTTCTACTTATTCCTTTTAAAACATTATTATTATTATTAATTTTATCTTTCTTATTTGATTTATTATTTTCTTTATTTCTTTCTTTTGCTACTTCTAATAATTTCTTATATAATTCTTTATATTTAAAATGTGCTCCAAATTCAAAACTATGATCTTCATCTTCATTATTATTATCATCCTTTTCAAAATACAATCCTTTATATTCTTCTTTTTCCTCATTCATGTTTATTTTATTAAATATTAAAAAAATAAAAGTTTAAAATTTTTTTAAATTAAAAAAAAACAAAAATAAATTAAATTTTAATCAAATTTCAATTAAAAATAAAAAAATAAATCAGTTTAAGCATTAGAAGCAATTTTATTAACAGCTTTAGCACCTTGGATAATAGCATGTTTACTTAATTCACCAGGTAATAATAATTTAACAGCAGATTGAATTTCTCTTGAACTTAAAGTACGCTTCTTATTATATCTTATTAAATTAGAAGCTTCAATTGCAATTTTTTCATAAATATCATTAATAAAAGAATTCATTATTGTCATTGATTTTTTTGATATTCCTATATCATTATGTACTTGCTTTAATGTTTTATATATATATTCCAAATGTTTCTTTTCTTAATCTTCTTATTTTTTGTTTTTCTTTCTTTATTAATGGTCTTTTCACTTTATTTTCTTTTTCATTTTTACGTTTTTTCTCTTCTTCCTTTTTTAAATCCATTTATTTTTTCTTTCTTTATTTTAATTTCTGTTTTATGTTCTTTTTATATTATTTTTTAGTGTTTTTTTTAAAAATTTTAACTTTTTATGTTTTGCATTGGTAAATATTAGAATATAAATATTTTTTATTTATTTAATGAAAATTAATATTTATTTAAATTTATATATGTTTATATTTCATAAATTAATATATTTTTAATTATTCATTATATTAAATCTGATATTTATTACTTTTATACAATAATATGAAATTATTATATATATATTATTTTAAAGATAATATGAATATCCAATTTTAATAAAATACTATTTAAAAGGAATTTTTTTCTTTGGATTTTTATTTGCAGGAGATAATTTTTTATTTCTTAAATTAGGAGAAATCTCATAATTATTATTATTATTATTTTGAAATTCTTTATGTTGACTTAAACTTCTGTGATGATTATCCCTAATAGAATTTTCAACAGAATTATTATATTTAGAGTTAATATCTTCTTCAGTTATTCTAGATTGAATACTAAAATGATTAATTCTTTCATTACCATAACTTTGTTCATGTTCAATAGAATTTTGTTCACTTAATAAACTCTTAATTTTATATTGAGTTTGTGGATTCGAATTTCTTTCTCTTTCATTTTCTTTATTTATTAATTCTTTATTTCTATTTCTTATATTTGGTTTTGCACTTGAAGGAATATTGTTATTTAAATTTTTTGGAACTATATTTTTTATCATATTATTATTATTGTAATTGTTTTTTGAAGGAGTATTTATAAATGGATTTATTTTATTTATATTATTTGAATATCCTCTTGATTTTGGTTTTTCTTTTATATTATTATTTACATTATTTTCTTTTATATTATATGTTTTTGTATTTTTTATTCCTTCTAAATGTCTTATTTTTGAATTCATATCATTAATATTCTTATTCATATCTCTTATGTTTTGTAACATTGAATTTAAATTATTCATTTCTGTATTATTTAAAGATCCTCCTGAAAGAGGGGGTAAATGTAAATTTGAATTATTTTTTATTATTTCCTTATTATATGATGTTTTATTTTGAAATGTTGATATATTTATTACTTCTGAATTATTATTCGTTATTCCTTTAAATATATTATTTGTCATATTATTTAAATCTGATATATTTACTTTAGGTGTATATTCAAATTTTAATTGAGGTAAAGTTTTATATTTCTCTTTAAATTCTAAATCAAAATCTTCAAATAATATTTTCCTATTTGCTAATATATTATCTCTTAAAAGTAATTGATTTTCTAATTCTTTAATATAAGAATTTTTAAATTCCATTTGATTTTTTTCAATAATTAACTTAAATTTCAAATCAAAATTAGCAATTTTATTTCTGCAATTTTTAACAATAGTCATAATATAATCTCTTTCAAGTGAATTAAATTTATTTTTATTATTATTTTTTTTAATATAATTATCAATAGAACAAGTCATATCTTTTAATCTTTTTAAATTATCTCTAAGTAAATTTTTATTCTCTTCAATCTTCCCAAAAACTTCTTTATTCCCATTTAAATTATCTTTATTCATTAAATTAAAAATATCAATTTGATTTCCCATAACTTTCTGTTTAAACTTAACTTCATTTTCACATAAATTTTTTATTTCATCAACAATATTATCAAAATCTTTAAAATTTCCTAAATTATTTTTATTATATTCCTTTTCAAAACTATTATCAACAGTATTATTATCTTTTCTAATTGTAGGAGGACTTGCAGTGAATCCTCTTTGTTTTCCGATTTGATTTTCTAAAATAAAAATTCTATTTTGTAAATTTTTAATAATATTAACATAATTACTAATATGATATTGAGCATTAAGAACATTTCTCTTAACATTAGTTTTTATTTTCTTAGCTCGATTAGCATAATTTAAAGTATTATAAGTATCATCAAAGCAATTAATAAAAGGAGAAACATTAGCTATCATAACAGTTCTTGCATTTCCACCTAAAGAATCTTTTAATAATCTAGTTAATTTAGAATCTCTATAAGGAACATAAGTTTTAATGCCTTTTTCATTAGCTTCACATAAAGCATTAATACAATTTCCTAAAGTTAATAAACTTCTATTTATATTTGCTCCTTCTATTAATCTTATTCCTCTATTTTGAGTTACTGATGCTCTTTCACTTCCTGCCAAATCTATTAAACTTAATTTACCATATTTTATTTCATAATCTATACCTGAATTCTTTTCCTTATATGATACTAATATTTGTAATATTGCATGTGAACGACTTGATGTTTCATTTGCATTCGTTGCTTCTGTTGTTCTATTCTTATTTCCCTTCTTTAAAATATTTAATATTTTTTCACTTGAACTTGCATTTAATTCTGTTATTCCACTTACAATTATTCCTTTATTTGGATCTTCTCTTAAATCTAAATAATTATCATTATTACTTAATAAATCTCTTATATTTTCATTATAAATTTCCAAATACCATAATTTAACAGTATATTCTCTATTATTATAATAATTAATTTTATTAAATAATTCCTTTAAAGTTAAAGGCATTATTCCAGGATTTTCTTCATTACCTAACATTGTATAAGTTTTACCAGCTCCAGTTGCTCCATATGCGAAAACAGTAGCATTAAATCCATTCACAACTCCTTCTATTAAAAATTTTACTGTTGAATTAAATATTATTTCTTGATTATCATTTTGATTAAAAGCAAAATCAAATGCCATTGTATTTTCTCTTGATCTATTATTATTTGGATTATTAATTCCATTAGGGTCTTTTAATATTAATACCTTTTTATCTATGAAATTTATTGTTTCATATGTTGATATTTCTCTCTCTTTTTGACTTAAAGGACGACAACGAACTGCTACTAATATATTATAAGTTCCTTTCTTCATTTCTTCTACGTATTTTGAGGTTTCTTCCTCTATTTTTTTTAATCCTTCTAATTTTTTATCACTCTCATTTTTATTCAGTTTTATCTCATTCATTTGAATTGAATCATCTATTAATGTTGGATTGGAGTTATTTATTTCTTTTATATTTTGATTATTATCATTTTGTACTTTCTCAATAACTTCCATTTATTTATTTGTTGATAAAAATTTAATTTTGAATAATCGAATAATAAATAACCAAAAAAAAAATATAAAAATTATTAAAAAAATAAATCTCATGTCAAGATTTACAAAATGCAGGGCAGATATAAAAATAGTAGTAATAGGAGATAGTGGAACAGGAAAAACATCATTTTGTAAAAAATGGATAAATGATATATTTGATGAATCATATAAAGCAACAATAATGTCAGATTTTTCATATAAAATTCATAAATTTGAAGATAATTTTTATAAAATTCAATTTTGGGATATTGCAGGTCAAGATAAAAATATTTATACTTCTAAAGTATTTACTAAAAATTCACATGGATGTTTAATTTTTGCTGATATAACTAATAATGAAACTTTAAAAAAAACCTTATTATGGAAAAAAGCTATTGATGAAAGTACTAAATTTATTGATGGTGATTTTTTACCTTCAATTTTAGTTTTAAATAAATCTGATTTAGCAAGTGAAGAACAAATGAATAATGATGAAGAAATGAATCAATTTATTAAAGAAAATAAATTTGATAATTTTTTCAGAACTTCTTGTTTAAATGGAGATGGGATTAATGAAACTATTGATTATATTTTACAAATTATTATAAGGAGATTAGAAGAATTTCATAAAGTTACTAATACTTCTTTTGATGAAGATAATAGAACTAGTATTGTTATTCAAGCAGAAGTTAAGTCGAATCATTCTTTATTAAATTCGAGAAACTGTTGTAATTACATCTAAAAATAATTTAATAAAAAACCCTTTAAAAACAATAAAAATAAAATCAATTTAAATAAAAAATAAAAAAATATTTATTTTATTCCATATCACCTTAAAAAAAAAAAAATGAAAAAATCAGGAAATAACAATTATGATTATTTATTTCGTTACATAATAGTAGGAGACATGGGTAAAAAAAAAATTATTTTATAATAAAACAATAAAAAATAATATAGCTGTAGGAAAATCATGTATCCTTCTTCAATTTACTGATAATAAATTTCGTCATCAACACGAATTAACAATAGGAGTGGAATTCGGAGCAAAAATAATAGATTTAAATGGTAAAAGTGTTAAAATTCAAATATGGGATACAGCAGGACAAGAAGCATTTCAAGCAATAACAAGAACATATTATAAAGGAGCACAAGGTGCATTATTAGTTTATGATATTACAAGGAAAGATACTTTTACACATGTTAGAAAATGGTTAGAAGAAGTTCAAAGTAATAGTTCTAAGTCAATTACTATTATTCTTATTGGAAATAAAAAAGATTTAGAAGATAAGTATAATATTATTTTTTAATTAATTTTTAGGAGACAAGTTTCCTATGAAGAAGGAGAAGCTTTTGCTAAAGAAAATGGATTAATGTTTCTTGAAACAAGTGCAAAAACTGCTTATAATGTTATTGAAGCATTTAATTTAAGTGCTAATTGTATTTTAAGTAATATTGAAAAAAATGGACCTGGTTCTAATTTTGGTGATGAAAATAAAAAGAAATTAATAGATGGAATGAAAACTGATACTGGGAAAGAAATAAAAGGATGTTGCTAAATATTTTTTATTTTTATTATAATATATGGAATATTTAAACTTTATTAAATTTACAATATATTTTGAAAAGAGATAAAAAGAAAAATATATAATAAAAAAACATTAATTTTTATTTTTAGAATTTTAATATTTATTTCATTATATCTATATATAAATTATATTATAATTAATTAAATATTTATTTCAAATTAAGTTTATCATGTTAAACATTAATTAATTATAAATAATTTATAATCATTTTCTACTTTCGCCAATATTATATTTTTTCCTCTTTGAAATATATTTAAAAATGGAAGAGTCTTTATTCTTATTAAAAACATTATTTGAAGAAGATTCAGATTTGGTTTTAAATAATTCTCAAAATGGATTAAATACGGATTTAGATTTAGAAAATATTTTTACAATAATATCAAAAGGTGAAAAAGAAATAAATATAATAAAAGAAAAGGAGAAAAAAAAGAATGAAAAAGAAGAAAATAATAAGTTAGAAAAAATTAAATTAAAAAAATTAGAATCAATTCAAACAGAATATTCATCAACAAAAGAGGATATTCCTCAATTAACAAAAAAAAAAAATTTATCAAATAAAAAAATCAAATTATTTAAATGTATATGTGGAAAAGTATTTCATACAAAAGAGAATCAAACTCTTCATTTTAAAAATATCCATTTAAAACAAAAACCATATAAATGTTCTTTTTGTGATTGTAAATTTTCTCATAGAAATGGGAAAACTTATCATGAAAGAATTTTTCACACTTTTATTCTTCCTTATAAATGTAAATATAATAATTGTAATTTAGCTTTTGCTTCAAAATCATCTTTAAACTATCATTTGAAGAATAAACATAATATTTGTTAATTTATGTTTTTTTTTTTTTTTTTTTTTTGTTTCAAATTAGTATAAATTTATCATTTTATCTTTTTATGAATTATAAATAATTTTTTGGATTTATTTATCTTTTGATTATTATAATGTGATTAGCTTATTTAAATATTTATTTGTTTATTATTAATATTATTTATAATATAAATTAAGGATTTTTTTAAAATTTTGAATTTCTTTATAATTTATTAAAATATAATTTATTTTAATCTAATTCTTTTGATTCTGTTGATATAACTTCCCAATCTTCTTTTTCATATTTTTTAAATCCATTTATTATTTCAAATTTATCATCTTCGAATTCTAATTCTTCAAATTCTTCTAATAATTTCTCATTTTTTTTTCTTTCTTCTAAATCTATAAAAGAATATAATTTATATTTATTATTATTATTATTATCGTTATCATTTTCTATTTTTTTTTTTTCTTTTTCTTCTTTTTTAATATATTCTTCCTTTAAATTATTTTGAATAATATTTACATTAACTTGATCTAACCTTACTCCTACTTGATTATTATCTTTAAAAACAATCCAAATAAAATTATCATAATTTTTACTATCCAATTCAATTTCTTTAAAATTATCATTATTATTAAAATCATTAAGTTTTAAATTAATCTTATGAAACCCATTAGAATTTTTTTTAATAAAAGGATGATTTTTAATATCATTCCAATTGAATCTTTTTTTAGGGTTAAATTGTAATAATCCATTAATAAAGCTAATACTTTCAATAGATAAATTTATATTTTTAGGATAAGTATAAATCCCATTTAAAATATTATTAAATAATATTTTACAATCTTTATTATAAAAAGGAGGTTTTCCAATAAGTAATTCATACATTACAGTTCCAAGGGACCAAAAATCAACACTATTATTATATTTATGTTCTGCATCACTTTGAATAATATCTGGAGCCATTGAAATTGGTGTTCCACATATTGTTGAACATGTTTCATCTTTATTTAATTCTCTTGAAAAACCAAAATCTGCTATTTTAATTGTAAATTTTGAAGTATCTAATGGTAATATTAATGGACTTATTTCATTTAAATCTTTCAAATTATTTATTTTCTTTTCATATTCTGGATTTTCATAATTTATTAATATATTTTCTAATTTTATATCTCTGTGAATTATATTTTGATTATGTAAATGCTTTATTCCTTTTGCTACTTGAATTATTATTTGTTTCACTGTTGATTCATCTAATGGATTATTATTATTTTGTTTCATATAATTCTTTAAGTATTCATATAAATTTAATCCATTTGAATATTCTAATCCTATGTAAAAATTATTTTTTGTCTTTTCTAATCCTTCTAATTTTGTTAAGTTTTTATGATTTAATTTTGATATTAATTTTATTGTTTTTTGAAATGATTTTAATGATTTTAATTTTTTTTGAGGAATTACTTTAATTGCTATTACTTTATTTAATGAAATATCTTTTGCTAAATATACTTTTCCTACTGCTCCTTTTCCTATTTCTTTATATAATATGAAATTTCTTATTTTTTTAAATCCATTTTCCATTAAATAATATTAATTTTTAAAAAAATGAAATAATAATATTTAATATTCTATTAAAGATTTATCACTTTTTTCTTTTTCTTTTTCATTCTCATTTTTTTTATCGTTTTCTAATTCTTTTATTCTTTTATTTAATTCATCAGAATATTTAGCATCTCCGTAAATAGAAAAAATTTTTTTAGCTTTTTTTAAATATTCCAAACCTTTATTTTTATCGTTATTTTCTAAATAAATATAAGCAATAGTAACACAAGTTTTAGCCAAAGTTTTTTTATTTTCATTTTCATTATTTAAAATTTCTTCTAATTTTAAATTTTCCTTTAAATACAAATCCATATCCTTTAAATTAGCACAAAGTTCAATTTTATATTTTTGATAATTAACTTTATCTTTCAAACTTCTTTCAATTTTATCAGAATATTTTTCTTCAGTTTGATCAATAATATTATAGCTTTCATAACCTCTTTTAATTTTATTATATAATTCAGAAATTTTCATAGCAATTTCAAATAAAATTTCATAATTATCATCATTAATAATATTTTCCCATATTTTATATGAATTTAAATAATATTCAATAGATTCATTTATTTTATTCCAATTTTCATAAATTCTTCCTAATTCCATACAAATTTTTGCAGTTCTATCAGAATTAAAACCATAAGTTTTTTCATAAATTTCAAACATACATCTTAAATTATCAATAGCTTCAGTATAATTTTCATTTTGTGAATTTACTTTAGATAATATATAATAAATATCTGCATTACTAGGATGATAATCACCAAATAATATTTTATTGATATATAATATTTTCTCACATAATTTTTTAGCTTCATCATATTTTCCATTTTGTAAATAACTTCTTGCTAAATTTACTGATATTTTTATTTGATATTCTTTCATTGATAAATTATCATCTGAACTTTTATTTTCATTTAATTTTAAAGCATTAATTAAATGCTCATTTGCTTGATCATAATAACCATTATCAAGATAACATATTCCTAATTCTGTATATGCTTCTATTAAATATTTTATATCTTTATTATATGTATTTGTTAATATTTTTGCATATGCTACTTGATCCATTCTATCATTTAATGTCTCTTCTCCTGTTTTATCTTTATTTTTTTCTCTTATTTTCTCTATTTTTTCTATTATTTTATCTACTATTACTGAGTCTATTGTATTTTTATTTGATTCATTTGTTTCTTCTTTTTCTTTTTGAGTTTCCATTTTATTTTTTATTATTTTTTTATTTAATTACTTTATTTTATTATCATTGTTCAGTTATATAAAATAATTTAATTTTTTTTTTTTCTTTTTCAGGTCTTATATATCTTTTTCTCCTAAAAGGATTGTATATTTATATTAAAAACTTCTACACACAAATGATATAAAATAAAAAACTATGTTATAAATAAAAAAATTTAAAAATCATATAATAATAAAATATAAAAAAAATAATAATAAACTCCCTATCAAAAGAATTTTAAATTTAAACAAAAATCAAATAAAATAAATCTTTAAACCAAAAAAAAATTGAAATCAAATAAAATAAAATAATCCGATTGAAAAAAAATAAATATATATAAAAGAAAAAAATGTCATCTTTCTCAGAAAAAGTATTAGATGAAATGAACAAATTCCGAACACGTCCTAAATCAATAGAAAACATTCTTCAAACATTCAAACTAGGATTATCTCGTCTTAGAGCTCGAGATCCATTCATAAACGAGATAGAAGCATTTATATCAACATTAGAAGTATTAAAATCAATGCCTCCATTAGTAAAAAATGAATCATTATGCAAAGCAGCAGAGAGTCAAATTGAATTATTTTCTCGTGATGAAGATCACTACAAAAATTATCGTGTTGGTAAAGATTTAAAAGGAATAATTCCAGAACAATATTTATCACAAGAATGTGCTTTAGTAGCAGAAAGTGCAGATGATCCTGCAAATATAACTATTAAAATATTATTAAATAAAGAAGACAAATTCAAAGTAGGAAGAAGCTATTTCACAAATCCTAAATATACTCAAATTGGTATTGCTGATGTTGTCAATGAACAAGATTGTTATGTTGTTCTTATCTTCGGTCAAAATGAAGCTAAATTAAAAAAAGCTGTTCCTTTACCAAAAGGAGATTTAAGTGAATTAAAACAAGCTTTTGATTTATTTGATGTTAATCAAATAGGAGAAATTTCACCAAAAGATACTATTGAAGCTTTAGAAGCTTTAGGATTCCAAAAGAGAAATCCACAATTATTTAAAATTGTTCAAGGATTAAATAATGAAGATAATACTAATGTTGATTGGCCCACTTTTGCTGATTATATTATTGGCTCTATTTCTGATAAATCTTCTGATGAAGGATTAAGAGTTATTTTCGAATTGTTTGTTGATGATCATGTTGATGATACTGTTTCTCTCATAAATTTAAAAAGAATTGTTGAAGAATTACAAGAAGAAAAAGGTATTCAACAAGTCAATAATTTATTATTACTTAAAGGAGCTTCTAATGCTAGATTAAATTTCCAAGAATTTGTAGATTATATGAAAAAAACTTATACTGATGAAGAAATACAAAGTAAAGTTCAGAAAGTTAAAGAAATGAAAAATGAAGAAAATGCTAATAGTGGAAATAATGAAAATAGAAGTTTTAGGAAAAGAAAGTAAACTTTTCTTTTTTTTTTCTTTTTTTTATTATTTAAAAATTATTTTTTGAATTTGGAATTTTTTTTATATGTTTCTTTTTTAAATTTTTTTTTTAAATATTGTCTTTCTAAATAAGAATATTAGACTTTAATTCTTTAAAATATTTTGAAAATAATTGAAAATTGACTAAGCACATATAATATTAAATATATAATTAAACCTTAATTGATAAACAATTTAATTATAATACTGTTTTATTAAAAATACATTTAATAATTAATAACAATTATATTATATATTTCTGCAAATTCCTCAATTAAAATTTCAAATTTTTAATAATTATTTATTCTCACTAAATCTTTTTACAGAATTAAACATTCTTTTTAAAATACAATGTTCAGTATTATTTAAAGAATGTATATAAGTAGCTTTTCCAAAATGACATCCACATTCACAATCTTCTTTAGTAACCATAAAAGCAATCATAAAAGCCATTTTTAAATTCATAAATTGATAAGTATTTTGAGCAACATTATTTTTATTATTTAAAGGATCAACAATAATTAATTCATGACCATGTTCAAAATTAATAAAAGCTTCATTATCAATAATTAAATTATTATTATCTTTAATAGGATAAGTTAAAATAACATATTTATTAAAATCAAAATAAATACCATAATGACCTAAAAAACCATGAAAAGTTTTTCCAATAATATCTTCTTCTTCTTCTTGATAAACATTATTATCTCTTTTACTTTGAATATAAGAAACAACCATTAATATTAAACCATAAGAACTTAAACCACCTAAATTAGGATTATTTAAGTTAGCATTTTTTAATATTGTTTTCAAAGCTAAAATTATAGGTCTTAAAACTCTATATTCTTTTAAATAACTTTCAATTAAAATAACTCTTTTTAAACCATAATGTTTATCATCATATATTGAAATATCAATATTTATATTTCCATAATCTGAAGAAGTAATAATTTTAATTGAAGGAATTTGAGAATTTTCAAAATATTTCATTGAATAAATCCATTTTTTCCCATTAAATAAATAACATAATTGAGATAAAATATTATTTCTTAAAATATTATTTTTAGAAATTAATATTATATCTAAATCACTCCAAGGTAAACTTAATCCATTTGCATAAGAACCATAAATTTTAACTTCAATTTCTTCTATTCTTTCATTAATTGACATTTGAATATTTGCTATTAATTGTTCTATTATATATTTTTTCTTAGTCATTTGTTCTTGAATATAATATTGATAATCTAATAAATCTTTTTGTAATGTATGTATTACTTTATTTTCATCATATTTTAATATATCAAATTTAGCTTCTCTATATTCTTTTTCAGATAAATTTTTATTTTGAAAATTTGAATAATTTGGTATTTTTGATATTAAATCTTCTTTTTGAATTTGTAAATTTTCTATTTTACTTTTATAATTTTCATTTGTTGATTTTATTTCCATTAAATCTTTTTCTTTGTCATTTAATTTTTGAGTTAAAGATGTTATTATATTTTCTTCTTCTGATATTTGACTTTCGTATTTTTTTATTATGTCTATTTTTTCTTTTAATTGATTTTTCAATTCATTTAATTTTAACTCTAATTCTAAATTTTTATCTGTTAAATCTAAAGTTAAAGTTGGTGTGTTTGATATTTTTATAAAATTATTTAATTTTGAAGTGTTTTGATTTGGAAAATTTGTTTGAGTTATTATATTATTATTTAGAAATTCAATTGGAATTTGAAGATCATAATTTTTAATATTATTTTTTTTAACTATATTTGATGAAAATTTATTTCTTAAAGTTTTAATATCTTTTTTAGATAAAACAGTATTTTTTTCTTCGATAATATTATTATTAAATAAATTATTATTTTGATTATTGAATTGTAAAGGATTATCATTTAATAAAATATTATTTTGAAATTGATGATTAATATTTAAATTTTGAGATTGACTTAAAATATTATTCATTTGATTTTCTTTTCCTTTTTCTTCTTCAAAATTTTCATCTCTAATAATATTATTATTATTAATTATCATAAGAGGAGCAGCACTCATATTAACAGGAATAGTGTTATTATTACCAATAATATGTTTAATATTATAATAATGATTAAATAATTCAATAATATCATTATAACCTTTTTCTTGAGCAATATCAAAAGGTTTTTTACCATTATTATCAATTTGTTCAACAACAACTAAATTATGACTTAAAAGTAATTTAACTATTTCAAAATGATTATTTTGAACTGCTAAATGCAAACCCGTTTCTCCTTTTGGTTTAGTTTGATAATTAACATTAACATTATTTGATAAAAGAACTTTAACTACATTTGTTAATCCCTTATAACAAGATAAAGTAAATATTGAATGAATTTCATGTATATTATTTAATTCTATTTCAATATCTGAATTTATATTTCCTTTTTCTTTAATGAGTAAATTTATTATTTCTGGATTATCATTATGATTATATAATACAGAATAAATAATTGCATTTCTTTTTTTGGAATCTATCTTATTTATATCTGGATGATATTTTAATATTAATTTCACTAATTCAATATCATTAATTATTATTGCAAACATTAATAAAGTTATTTTCTCATTTTCTTCAATTTTAATTTGATGATTCATTGAAATTATTGGAGAATTAACATCAGCTCCATTTAATAAAAGTAAATTAAATAATTTATATATTATTGGAGATTTTTCATATTTTTGAATTAATATAAATATACCTGTTAATAAGGTTTGCTTTGATAATTTATTTTCTTTTAAAAATTTAGTCAATGCTTCTATATCGTTACTCTGAATTAAATTTCTTAAATAAAAAGTTTGAGTTATTGGAATATCTTCATTCACTTTATTTAAATTTATATTTTGTGCTTCTTGGTTTGAATTCGGAATTTGTTGATAATTTGTGTTGGAAAGAGAATTCATAAGATTTTGATTTGAAATTTGATTTTGCTGTAATTGAGACATAATTATATAAATAAGATTAAAAAATATAATAAAAAAAATGAATTTTATTTTTAGTTAAGTTTTTTAAATTTAAAAGATTTTTTTTTATATTTTATTTTCAAAAAATTTAAAATAAGTTTATATAACGCTGAATTAATTAATTTCTTTGATAAAAAATTTAATTCTAAAAATTATTACTGCAAGAGGAAAGAAAATTAATTATTAATTTATTAGAAAAAATTATATGAATAAATAAATGATGCAATAATTCAAAAAGAATAAATTAGTTTTTTAAGAGAATTTATCAAAAATTATTTAGTTAAAAATATATCAGTTTTTCCTTTAATATTAAATTTATTTATATAGTTAATAATATAATTAAATTTATTTCATTCTATTAACATCAATTAATTATATTTCACTTTTTAGTAATTTTAACAGGTAATTTCTTATTTGAAAAATGAATTAACGAATTATTATTATTTAAAAATTTATTTTCAATATTTAAACTATTAATACTTTTGCAAAATAAATTATTTCTCTTTTTTAAAATTATTGGTTTTAAATCAACTAATTTTGCACTTCTCATTCCTTTTTCAAGTTTAATATTATGTAATTTAGGATGAATTTTTCCTGAACTTAAGTTTTTAATATCTTCATTTAATTTATTATTATTCAAAATTGAATTTTTAATTTCTTTATTCATATCATGATTATTATTTAAATTTAAATTTTGATGAGGAGCAGAATTTATATTTATTCTTTCTTTTATTTTTCTATTATTTTCAAAAAAAATATTATTTCTTATATTTTTATTATCTTTTTCCCATAAATTCATTGAACCAAAATTAAAATTACTTGAAGGTCTTTTTAAAGGAATAAAAGGAATTATTATATTATTATTAGGAATTATAGTATTTGGATTTCCATTTTTAGCACTAAATAAATTGATTCTATCTTTACTTAATTCATCAGTATTAGTTGAATTAATAAATTTTTTATTTGAATCATATGTTGTTGAAGGAGTTTCAATATTTCTTTCTATTAATTTTTTATCATGTATTTTTTCAATTGGCTTATTATATTTATAAGGATTTGGAAGCAATAAATTTTTAATATCAACTCTTTCTTTATTTTGATTAAAATATTTTTTTAAATTATATTGATTTTTCTCTTTTAATTTTTTCTTCTCTTCTTCAAATTCTTCTAGTTTAATATTATCACTTTTATTTTCATTTTTTTTTGTATCTAAAATATTAAAATATAAATTTACCAATTCCATCTAGTAAATCTATTAATTCTTTGTCTTCATCGTATTCTTTTTGTAAATCCAATAAAATAATATTAGATGAATCTTTAAGAGATTTTGTTAAATTTTTTTCTTTTGATTTAGGCTCAAAAAAATCTGAAGGAAAAGATTTTGGATTAAATATTATACTATCTATATTATTGTATAATTACTTTTTTGTTTTTATATTTAAAGGATTTAAAATTACTTTTCCTAAATTAAAATTTAAAGATGGTGATGATGAGCCTTTTATTGAATCATTCATTGATTATTATTTATTTTATTTAATATAAATAAAACTTTTTTCTTCAATTTAAAATAATTAATTTATTCTATAATTTACTTTTTTATTTAAGATTATCTTTTATTTTTTATTTGTTTTTGTATAAATTTATATTAATTTTTGATAAATATGATTTATAAAATGGGAAATTAATTCAATTAAAAGTCTTGAATAAATAATAAATGAACTAGAATAAATTATACAATGAATAAAAAAATGATTTTAAAAAGATTAAATTATTTAAAATGATTAATTTATTTCATTGAAACCAAATATTATTTAATGATTAAAATAAAATTATTATTTATAACATTCTAATATTTTTCTTTTCTACTTAAAATATAACTAAAAAAATAAAAAAAATAAATTCTATATAATTCTTAATGGAAAGTGAAGAAAACGAAAAAAGAAAATTTTCAGAATTTAAAAGAGAAATAAAGAACGAAAGAACATTTACAGAAAAAATAAAAGATATGTATTACACAGCATATGATGATTCATTTCAAGATATATTAATATCATCAAAGAAAGATTTTTTAACAAATATATCAGATAACATAAATTCTTTATTAACAGATATGTATTCAGAAGAATGTTTTTCAGAAAAAAACTTAATTAAAATATTAAATAATTGTGAAAAAGAAATAGAAGAAGAATATAAAAATAATTATGATATTTTAAATAAATATTATAAAACTTTCGAAAGAGAAAATAGAAGAGGAAAAATAAATGAAAATCACTTTTTAACAAATTTTATAAAACATTGTGCTGAAACAGATGATATTCCTTATCATAATTGTCAAAATACTTTAAGTAGATTTTATCAAATTGAAGAAAATGGTGAAATTAAATATATTATTTGTAAAGATTGTCAAAAAGTTTATTTAAATAATATGATATTATGTCATTGTCAACATTGCAATGAAGATTATTATTCAAGTACTTTAGGAAAAAATGAAGATAAAAATATATTATTAGCAACTTGGAAAAAATATCATTGTGAAAAAGTAATAAATGAAAAAATGAAATGTGTTAAATGTCGTTGTAATTTATATTTAAATTTAAAAACGAAAATGTTAGTTTGTTTAAATTTTAAATGTAATTTTACTTCTAAACCAGAAAGTATTTTATGGACTTGTAATAATTGTAAATCTGATTTTAGAAGTGATGCTATTGTTTTTAATCCTAGAGAAAATGAAAATATTAAAAAAATAATAAAACAAACTTTATTTATTAAAAGAAAAGCACATCCTAATAAATTACCTTGTTGTCAATTAAATATTTATTTTACTAACTTTTATCATAAAAGTAATTGTAGAGGAACTTTATATTTTGGAGAATTAAATAATAATATTATTGTTGTTTGTGAAAGATGTAAAGCTTTTAATTTCTATGATAGATTTATTTGGACTTGCCCTAAATGCGGAACTAGATTTAGAGATAAGAAAGAAATAAAAAAAGAAGAAAAGGAGAAAGTAAATAATAATGAATTTAGAAGAAAAAGTTTAGAAGTTTTTGCTTCTCCAATTAGAAAAAGAAATAATGGAAATGAAGATAATGATAATCATAATAATTATAGTGGTAGAATTCATTCTAAAACTAATTTATATCATACTATTAATGATGACGATGATGATAATGAAAATAATAATTTAATTAGATTAAATAGAACTCAATTAGATTTTTCTGAAAGTAAAATTAATAAAAGTATTAATGAAGAAAATGATAGAGATAAAAAATACAGAGAAGAAAGAGAAAGAAGGAAAAAAGAAAGATTAGAAAGAATAGAAAGAGAGAAAAAAGAAAAAGAAGAAAAGGAAAAAAGAGAAAGAGAAGAAAGAGAAAAAGAAAGAGAAGAAAGAAGAGAAAGAAGAGAAAGAGAAAGAAAAGAAAAAGAAGAAAGAGAAAGAAAAGAAAAAGAGGAAAAAAAAGAAGATTTAAAAATATATGAAAGAATAAATATAAAAAAAAAGACAAATTCAAATAATTCAAAAGCAGAAAACAGTACATTAGACACAGAAGATAACAGTCATAAAAAGACTACTAAAAAATCATCAAATATAAACTTAAAAAGCCTTCAAAATCAAATAGATAAAATATTAAATGAATCTAAAATTCCTAAATTTGATATAAATGATTACACATTATATAAACAAATAGGAGAAGGTAGTTATGGAGTAATATATCAATCATATAATAATCATGATAAAAAAAAATATGCATTAAAAAAAATAATAGCACATGATATTGAAGAATTAGAAGGATTTGAAGAAGAATTTGAATTAGTATATGTATGCGATCATCCAAATGTAATGAAAATTTATGGTATATGTGTTAATATATTAGATTCAACAACTTTTGCTTTATATGTTTTAATGGAATTAGCTTTAGGAGATTGGAACGATGAAATAAAAAAACATTTAAATGTAAGAAAAAATTATAAAGAAGAAGATTTAATAAATATATTAAAGCAATTAGTAAATAGTTTATTATTTATGCAAGAAAATATGAAAATAGCTCATAGAGATATTAAACCTCAAAATATATTAGTTTTTAAAAATAAATTATATAAAGTAGCAGATTTTGGAGAAGCAAAAGAAGCAAAAATTGCAAAGCAATTAAATACTTTAAGAGGAACAGAATTATATATGAGTCCTGTTTTATATGATGGATTAAAAAAAGATAAAGATGATGTTGCTCATAATCCTTATAAAAGTGATGTTTTTTCTTTAGGTTTTTGTCTTATGTATGCTGCAAGTCTTAATTTTAATATTATTTATGAAGTCAGAGATGTTACTGATATGGGAAGAATAGAAAAAATTCTCAAAAAACATTTAAAAAATAAATATACTGAAAAATTCATCAGTGTTTTAATTCTCATGCTTCAAATTGATGAAAGTAAAAGATGTGATTTTGTTCAGTTAAATCAATTTATAAATGAAACGTTTCCTGGATGTAAAAAATAAGAGTGTTGTATTTTAAATTTTTTTTTCTTTTGGATTTTTTTTTTTTCAGTTAAAAATTAGTAATTTTTTCAGTTTTAATATATAAAAAATAATTCTATTTTTTTCATATTTTTTTATAAATAAACATTTAAAATAAATAAATTAAAATGAAACAAGATCAACAAATAGTATATACAAATAATGAAATAAAAATAAAAAATACTTTTGTAATGTTAACAAAATCAAAAATTGGAAGTGGATCCTTTGGAGAAATTTATAATGGATATAACATAAATACAAATGAAAAATTAGCATTTAAATTAGAATTAAGTTCTTCAAAAAGTCGTCAATTAGCACAAGAATATAAAATATTAAAATCTCTTCAAGGATACAGTAAAAAATATATATTAATTAAAAACAATATTTTTTTTAGCTGGTTTTACAAATGTATATTATTTTTCTTCCTTAGGAGAAGACAAAGTAATGATAATGGAGCTTCTAAGTAAAAACTTAGATGAATTAATGAAATCCAACAATCCAAAAAAATTATCATTAAAATCAGTATTGATGGTAGCAGACCAAATGGTAAAAATAAAATTTATATTACACTTTAAACTCAATTTCAAAAATCAAAAAAAACATTAAAAATCAAAAAAAAAATAGTTAACAAGGTTAAACACACTCCATGACAAGGATTTCATTCACCGTGATTTAAAGCCAGAAAACTGTGTAATAGGATTAGAAAAGAAGGAAAATATAATATACTTAATAGACTTTGGATTATCTCGTCGATATCGTGATTCTCGAACAGGAGAGCATATACCATATAAAGAAGGTAAAAGTATATTAGGAACTGTAAGATATGTATCAATATACACTCATTTTGGAATAGAACAAAGTAGAAGAGATGATATTGAATCATTAGGTTATATTTTAGTTTATTTAGCTAAAGGAATTTTACCTTGGCAAGGTCAAAAAGCAAAAACTCAAAATGAGAAATATAAACAAATTATGAATATGAAATTAGAATATAAACCTGAAATGCTTTGTTATGGTTTACCTGATGAATTTAAACAATTTTTTGAATATATAAGAGGAGTCCAATTCACCGAAAGACCGGATTATACTCTTTTAAAAGGTCTTTTTAATAAAGCTCTTGTTAAATTAGATTATGTTAATGATGCTATTTTTGATTGGTGTAAATTAAGTCAACCTGTTGATATTTATCAAAATCATGTTCCTAAATATGATATGTTTGAAATCATTGCTAAGTTAGAAAGCTTAAAAAAAGATAATCATACTAATCATGAATTTAATGATAATTATCATCATGATGATGGAAAAGAAATTGAAGATAATAAGGAAGAAAAAAAAAACAGCAAAAATTAATATTTTTTTAGTTTTTTAGTTTTTTTTAATTTTTATTTTTTTTTTAATTCATTTTAATTATTATATTTTTCTAAAATAATAAAAAAATAAAATAATTAATAACTCAAAATTTTTATGAATCATTTCATAATTAAATGAATGAAAAATTTATTGACGAGAAATTAGAAAACAATAATAACATTAATCAATTAAATATATCAACAAACAATTCATTAGAATTAATTCCAGAAGTAAAAGAAGGTAATAAAAAATGTTGTTGTTTAAGATGTTGTTGTTGCTGTTGTTGTTGTTGTTGTTGTAGTAATCGATCAGAAATATCACAAAAAAATTTATTTATATCAAAACTCCAAGAATATTTAAAATTAAACGAAAAAGAAGACACAGATTTACCTTTTTTAATTTTAACAAATTTATATGCTTCAAATACAAGTATAGATAAAGTAATTGATCAATTACATCAAATAAGATTAAATCCAAATTATTTAATTAAATTTCGAACTGATTTAGAATTTTATATTCCTCAATTATGTACTTATTTACTTTTTGGAGGAAAAAATGAAATTGAAGAATTTTTCGTTTTTTTATGTCAAGCTTGTGAATTAAGTCATTTTTTCGGTCATAGAATTCATTGGTTTTTAGCAGCTATGATTAATCCTTTAGTTGAAAAAGAAAATAAAGTTAAAGATAATTTAATTATGATTAATACTTTATATAAAAGTGAAAATAAAACTCAAAAAATGATTCTAAGTAATTTCTATATTGAAAAAGGAAATGAATATCTTAAATTAATTCAAGAAAATCAATTAGATTTCTTATATATTAATTCTGTAAAGAATAAAAATTTAGATAATATTAATCAAAATGAATTGAATTTTACTCAAAAACAATTTTATGAAACTTTTAATAATTCAAGAAAAATAATAGAAAAATATTCTGATATAGAATATAGGAAAGTAACAATTAAAAATGAGGAAGAAATAAATTTAACATTAGAAGAGAAAAATATAATGAATTATAAGTTAAAACCAAATGAATTTTTTATAGATATATCAAATTTTAAATTACAAACAAAAGATTTATCATATGATGAAGAAGGAAATGATGATTTAGAAGAAGAAAAAAATGAAGAGACAGGCTTTAATGTATTAGGACAATCATTTGATATAAATTTCATATCTTATCATTCAAGTATTAATTTCATAAATTATTTATGTGATATAAGTAATGAATTAGCAAAAATTGCAGAAGATCAACAAATGAATTTTTTATATGAAAAAATAAATGAAATAAATAAGAAATTACCATGTAATATATATTTACCATTTATGTCTGAAAAATGTAGAAATTATTTTATAGTTCATATTCCATTAAAAGAAATGAAAATATTTAGAACTAAAACAAGAGCTCCTATAATGTTAACTTTTGAATTAGCTTTATTAAAAGATGTTATTGAAGCTGCTAAAGCTGATGGGCAAATTATTAATGATATTCATCAAAGCCGTGCTCAATCTTTTGGTGGTGAAAGTAATTATAATATTAATATTAATAAAAATAAAAATAAAAATAAAAAAACAATTAATTTAGAAAGTGAAGATGAAGATATTAAATTATCTAAACCTGTTAAAGTTGGAAATAAAGAAAATCCTTTAAAAAAAAGCACTGAATGTTTATTATATAGTGATAATATTAATGAAGAAATGCCATTTGAGAATGAAAATAAATTTAATAAAATAAGGAAAAAATTTAGAAAAAAAAATAATATAGGATATAGAAATCAAAATACAGTTTTTGATCCAATAGTAGAAACAACAATAATGAATTTAAAATTAGAAGAAACTTTAATTGAATCAAAATTAATTTCCAAAAATGAAGAAATATCAAATGAAATAAACACTAATAAAAATAATAATTCTGAAAACAATAATGAAAATAATGTACCAGGAAAAGTCATTAATTCAAGTATATTAAATAGTAATAATGATGAAAATCCAACACCAATAAAAAAATGTTTTGGTGAATTATATGAAATGAAGAAAAAAACTATAAAAATAAAAAGTATATTTGGTAAATTAAAATCTCATAAAATATTTAGATGTATAATAAAAACAAATGAAGATTTAAGACAAGAACAATTTGCAACTCAATTAATAAATGAATTTTATCAAATATTCCAAATAACAAAATCTCATTGTTGGTTAAACACTTATGAAATAATAAGTACAGGAAATAATTCGGGATTAGTAGAAATGGTAAATGACTCCTTAAGTTTAGATCAATTAAAGCAAAAAACAAATGGAATATCATTAAATGATTTTTATAAAATATATTTTAATGGTCCAAATTCTAAATTATATGAAACTGCAATGGAAAATTTATGTCAATCATTAGCAGGATATTCTTTAGTTTGTTATTTTTTACAAATTAAAGATAGACATAATGGAAATATATTAATTGATGTAAATGGACATATTATTCATATTGATTTTGGATTTTTATTATCAAATGCTCCTGGTAAAGGATTAAAGTTTGAAAATGCACCTTTTAAATTAACTAATGATTTTGTTGATTGTTTAGGAGGAACTGAAGGAAAATATTTTAAGAAATTTACTCAATATTTATATGAAGGATTTTATAATATTCATAAACATAGAAATAAAATTATGATTCTTGTTGAAATGATGTGGTGTGGTCATGGTACTGGACTTCCTTGTTTTGAAAATCAAGATCAAACTATTAGTGATTTAAAAGAAAGATTATCTCCTTCTAATTGTAAAAAAGATTCTAATGGAAATATAGAAGAAAAAGATTGCTTTAATCTTGTTAATGAATTAATCAGTCAAAGTGTTGATAATTGGAGAACTAAATGTTATGATTGGTTTCAATATAAATTTCAAGGTATTTTTTATTAAGTTATTTATATTAGGAAAATATATTTATTTTATTTTTTTCTTTTATTTTCATTCTATTATTTCTTCTCGTTGTTATTTTGAAATAAAAAAGAAAATTAAAATAAATATATGTTTAATATTTTAACTCATTAAAAACAAATAATAAAAAAAGTAAATTAATTTAAAATTGAATTAAAAAATGAAAAAAAATATTTATTTTATAACTTAATGAAAATAAAAATTAACTAAAATGGATTTTAATAAAGCTAATTATCTAAACATAAATTCAAATAATTATTCCAATTCAAACTATCATCAAAACTCATATGTAAAATAATAAATATTTTAAATATTAAAGGAAACAATTGACCAAATAAATCAAAATTTAAATAATTATAATCAAAATATTTCAAAAAAGAGTAATAATGATACCAATATTCCATTAATGGAAAATTTAGGACAAAATCAAAATCCAATTAAATTTAGACAATTTTATGTAAATCCTACCTTTAGTTTTAATAGAAAAAAAAATACTTTTGATGAATATGATCCAAATGCTTTTATTGAAGAACAACCAACTTTTACTTTTGAAAATGATAGAAATGTAAAATCTTATAAAGGTTATATTCAAAATAAAAGTAAAGAAATTGAAAGATATTCTCAAAATTATCTTGATTATATGAAAAAAAATAGAGTATATAATATGAGATATAGAACACCTTATCAAAATAATAATATTCAAAATCACTTAAATTACAATAATAACTTAAATAATAATTATGGAAATAATATAAATAATAATAATTTAAATAATAGCTTGAATAATAATTATAATTATAATTTAATTCCTGTTTCACAATCATATAAAATTCCAAATAGTTATAGAGATGAATTTATAATGAAAGGAAGAACAAATGAAATTACAAATCCAGATTTATTTTATAAACAAGCAAGTGATGATTATTATAATTATAGAAAAGAACAAAAGAAATTTTTAAATTATAATTTATTAACTATTCAAAACAATTATTTTAAAAAAAAAGAAATTAATGTAAATCCATATAATAAAGGAAGTTCTAGTGATCTTCTTGGAAATACATTTTTAAAACATAATCCAATTTTAAATCCTTCTCCTTCTTTTGGTTATAAATATTTTGATAAAAATCAAAATGATTTAAATGAAAATTCACTTCAAAATACAGGAAACAATTTAATCAAAGGAAATTAAAAAAAATTAAAAAAAAAATTATATTTCTTATTAAATATTTTTTTTATTAAAATTACATAAATAAATTTTTTCTTATACAGAAATTAATTATTGAAATGAATCTAATTTATCAATTAAAGAGTCTGAAATTTTCCATTTATTTTTCCTAATGTCTTCAAATATTTTTGGAATAATTTCTTTTTCTTTTCCTTTATTTTTTTTTAATTCTTCTTCAATCATTTCTTCTTTTTTTTTACTAAATAAAAGAAAAACTTGATCAATTAATTTAGATTTTAAACCAGTTTTAATAGCATCATTATAAATTTCAAAAGCAGAATTAAAATCAAATTTATTATCTTTCTTATTTTTTTTATCAGTATTATCATTATCATTATCATTAAATAACTCAATTAATTCTTTTAATTTTTGTTCAGCTTCGGCTTTTAATAATAATAATTGTTTAACAGTGTTTCTTCCTTTTAAAATTTCTTCTTTTTTTTTCTCATTTTTTTTCCTATGATTTAATATATTATCATATAAAGTTTTATTTGTATTTAAATAAGTAGTTTTTGCTAATTCATAATCTTCTTCACTTTCAGTTAATAATCTTTCACTTTGTTCAAAAAATTGAGTTATTTTTTCTTCTTTTTCAAAAGTAGTTGATTCTGTATTTAATTGTTTTTGTTCTGGATTATATGAATGATCATATGTTATTAATCTATCATTAAATGAATAATTTAAAAAATTCTTTATATATAATGAACTATGATAATTTGATGATTTTATTTTTTTATTAAAATTTAATACTGTATTTTCTTTTTTTACTTCTTCCTTATATTCTTCTATATTTTGCTTTCCTTTTATATTTTTATTTTTGTCGTTTTTGTTTCCTTTTTTGGGATTATTTACTTCTTTACTTTCTTCATTTTTATTTTCTTTTTTTCTTATTCTTTGAGTTTTTAAAAATTTTTTTTCTTCATCATTTAATTCATTAAAATTTCTTTGACTTAATATAAATCTTTTCCTAGAATTTTTAGCTAATTGAGATCTTCCTGGTTCTTCACTTTCCCAAGCTTCAATAACTTTTCTTTCATTATCTTCTTTATAAGTATCTTCACAAAAACCTAAAGTATTTGAACTAAAAACTCTTATATTCCAGCTTAATAAATTTAAATTTTCAGGATTTTCTAAATAATTTGGTAATTCCGTTTTATCTATATAACAATATAATTTATATGGTTTATTTATTTGAATTTCGCTTTGTTCATTTTTTTTATTCGATTTTGTATTTTCCATTGATAAATTACCTTCTAATATTATATTATGTAATGTTATATTATTATAAAAATCAGTTTCATAAATTATATTATCTTCTTTATTATATAATACTAATTTTAATCTTATTGGATTCGTAAATTCTACTTCTTCTAATTCATCGGATTCATTTTTTTCGTGTTTTTGAATTTTAATATTTAAAGTAGCATAAACTAATTCACCAACAAAAATATATTCTTTAAATAAAATAAAGTGTTTATTAATTTTATATTTTTGATTAATATCATAAGGTGAAATATGTTCAATTTGTTCTAAATTAGCTTGTAATTTATTAATTTCTCCTGGAACTGCAGTATTAGTTTGACTAACATCTAATCTATCATCTTCAGGTAAAGTTAATATTTCTATTTCATAATTATCTGCTTCTACATTATAAGGTGGAATACATGTTATTACAATAAAATATTCCTTTGCTTCTAATTCAAAAATATTTTCAAAAAATAATTTCTTCTTAATATTATTATTACCACTTTCACATACAAATATTTCTATATATTCTTTAAAGTAATAATCTTTTGAACTGTTATTAATTATAAATAATTTTGTTTTTGTTTCTAATTTAACTGATACTCTTAAAAGAACATAAAAATCTCCTTTTTTTAAATTTGTTTGTTCAATATTATAAACTTGTCTGTTAAATCCTTTAAATTCAACAAGAAAATCACTATATTTAATAGGTTCAATAATAAAATCAGTGAAAAATTTCATATAAAAACCATTTGGAAATAATCCTCCCATAAAAATTAAAAAATAATCTTCTTTAATATTTAATTGATCAACATGTTTACTTCCAAAAAAGGAATTTAAAGTAATTAATTTTCCTTCTTCAATTTTTTCATCTTTTTTCAATAAAAGAAAATGGATAGCATAAGCAATATCTCTTAATTTAAATTTATCATCAGAATTAACAGAAAAATTAATAATCATATAAGATTTTTGAGTATTTTCATTAGGAATTAAATGTAAAACTTTATTTTGAACATTAACATTTAAAATATCATTAGTATTATACCATAAATTATCCCAATAAAAATTAGTTTGATAAATTTTAGGATTATATAACATTATAAAAGAATCAAAACAATCAAAAAAATCATTTGGTTCAATCCAAGAACCTTCTTTTCTAATTAATGCTTCTTTTGGTTCTTTATATTGTTCAAGATTATTTCCTATTAAATGCATATAAACTTCTTTACTCCAAGTATAATGTTTTTTTTTCTTATGTTCATTTAAGTTTTCTTCTTCTTCTTCTTCATTTTCATTTTTTTCATTATTAATATGCATTGTTTCATATACATGTTCTAAATAATCTAAAGGAGGAAATTTCCAATTATTATTTAAACACCTTTTTGTCATTTCTATTTCTTCATTTGTATGTTCTGTGAAAAAATTAGGCTCTAAAACTGAAGAATTATGTATTTTTATTGAATAATATTTTTTACCATTTGCTTTTAAACTTTCTATTCTTTTTATTTTTTCTTCTCTTTGTTTCTTTTTTATTTCTCTTAATTCATGTATATATACTTTCTTTTCTTCACGAGATAATTGTTTAAAAACATTATTTGAATTAAAATTCTTTATCATTGCTCTTAAATCACTAAAATCTATTGGTAATAATCTTGACATATTAAAACAATGATTATTAAAAAATTCTACTATATCATATAATACACCAAAAAATATATTATTTCTATATATTTCATTTCCTTTTTCTTGTGGAGTTTGAACATTAAATTGTATTTTTTTCTTTGATGCACTTTTAACATAAATATTTTCATCATCTGTTTTTTTTACATTTGCATTTTTCTTATTATCAATAATATTATTATCATTTGAATTTAATGGTTTAATTCTAATTGAATTTCTTTTCCTTTGTGATTTAGGAGAATCAATAGAAATATTATGTTCATTTTCTTCTATTTTATCCATTTTAATTGAAACTCTTCTTCCTTTTTTTGCAGAAATTGTTACTTCATTTTTTTTAGTTGCTTTCATAGAATTCATTCTATTAAAAGCTTTTCTTTTTGCTGGATTATATAATTTCTGAGGTTGTAATTCTTCTTCTTCTTCTTCTTCTTCTTTTGATTTTTTCTCTTCTATTTCATTTCTATAACAAAATATATAACAATTTTTACTAATGTAATTTTCATCTGATAATGTTTTTTGAAGGAAAATTAACTTAGGATCATCTTCTTCTTCTTCTTTAATAATATTTTCTTCATTATTATTATTTACACTTAATTTATGGAAATTTTGTCCTGTCCCAGAAAAATTACTTTTAGATTCGCTTTTATTTTCTTCAATAACATTATTATCATCTACATTAAATTTATCATTAACATTTTTATCAACAACTTCAAACATTTTAAACAAATCATTTTCTTTAATCAAATCAACAAATTCAGGAATATATCCAGTTAAAGCATAAAAAACTTCAAAATCACCACATTCTTTAAAAGTATTAGAAACAATTTTATAAGAATATAATTTAAATATAGCTTTAGTAATTAAAGCAGGCCAAATTTCTTCTAAATTTTCACATCTAGGTAAAAAGAATTTATCATATTTATCTGTTGGCATTCTATCATCAATTATAATTTTTCTTAATTTACCAAAATGATATAATTTAACCCAATAAATACCTTTACTGTTATATATAGGAACACCATTTTGTTGAGGATAAATTCTTTGAAAAATAGAATAATTATTATTAACATCATTAATATTTCTTTCTCTAATTATTTCTAATATTGAAGCTAACCATTTACAATATTGTGGATATGTATCTTTCATATTTATTCTACTTGGAGAAGCTTCACTAATTTTTAACTTTTCTCTATTTACTTCTGTTATTGTTGGTTGTAAATTTTTATTCTTTTTTTTTTCTAAATTATATTTATCTATTTCATCTTGTTCTCTTTTTATTCTTGTTTCATATTCTTCATCTGTTTCTTCTCTTTGAAAAAATTTTACTACTGTTATATTTGGAGGAGTTTTTAAATAATTAAAGTAATCTTTATATATTGCATTTGCATCATTTTTTTCATCTGAATCACTTTTATCACTTTTAGGTTCTAATAAACCTTCTTGTTCCATTCTTTTTCTTCTTTCTTCTTCTCTAAATTTCTCATGAACTTTTTCTCTAAAAGCATAAGTATTTTTTTTAGGAAAATGAATTTTTATATCGTTATCTAATTTATTTTCTACAATATAATGAATAGGACGTGTCCATTTAATTTCTTCATTTAAATAATCTTTATATAAACTTTTTGGAATATAAATTGACTCTTCTGCAGGATCTTTATAAATTTCTTCGGGATTTTCTAAAAGACTTTTTTGTAAAGTTTCTATATCAGTTTCATCATTTGGAAACTCTTCAAATAATGGATTTGGAATATTTTCTGGATTATATACTTTTAATGTCGTTTCTGGAGGATTTATTCCTATTGATTCTTGAATATGTTCATATGATGAAGGAATTATATCTTTTAAAGAATGACATTCTTTCCCTTTTTGATTATGCTTGTCTTTTGGATTTTTTTTCATTTTTTTTTAATTTTTTTTTTAATTTTTTTTAAATTTTTTTTATAAAATTTTATTTATATTTTAATGGATTTTTAATTCAGTTATTTGGATTTTGTATTTTCATTTGAGAATTTTAATTGTAGTAAATTTAATTAAAAACTTAAAAAAATATATTATATACTTTAAATATATATTAAACTCAATAATAATATAAAAAATAAATAAGAAATTTGAAATACTTCTTAAAAACTCAAAAAATAATTTCTAGTTAAATAACATAAAAATATTCATTTCAATCCAATCAAAAAAAAAAAATGAAAAGTTTAAAAAAAAAAATAAATGGGAGCATGCACTTCAATTAATGAAAATAATAGAAAAAAAGAATCCTCAGATATTAAAAAATTAATAATAATATCAAATGAATTAAAAACTCGTTCTCAAAAATCAGAATCATTATATAAACAAGGTTTAAAAACTATAAAATCACAAATAGAAAAAGGAGACTATGAAAAAGCAAGAATAGAAGCAGAAAATACATTAAAAAATAAAAAAGATAAAATTATATATGAATATTTATCAAAAAAATTATCATCAATTTATCAAAGATTAGATGATTTACAAAAAAAACAAAAATTAACAGAAGATCAGAAACAATTAACATATAAAATGTTATCTCATAAAAAATCAATGAATCCAATTTTAATAAATCAAACAATTAATGAGTTTGAAAAAAATTTAGGTAATGACATTAATAAAAATAATTTGTTTGATGGAGTTAATACTGCAAATATTCCTAATGATGAGGTTGATCAATTAATTAATCAAGTTTCTAAATTAAATATTAGAAATTCTCTTATTTCTTAAAGAATAAAATGCTTATTTTGATAAGAAATTATTATTTTAAACATTTTATAATTAGATAAATTTATTAAAGTATTTTTTTTCAGATATTTTTTTTTCCAAAAATTGTATTACTCTATATATTTAATATTTATATTTTACTTTTTAATTTTTTAATTTTAACAAATTATTGAATTGAACATAAAAAGATAATTAAAACATAAAAAAATGCTAAATTACAAAATTATCATTTAATTTTCCTAAATCTTAACAAAACATTATTAAAATCTTCATTTCTATTATTTTCCTTTAAAAAATAATAAGAATAAAAATAAATCATTAGAAATAATTTTTTTATAAACCATAAGGTTATTTTTTTTCACAAAAATAAAAACAGCAAAAAACATAAAAAAGTTAATTAAAATTTAAAAATATAAAAAAATAATGACTGAATTAAATAGTGCATCATCAGACTCAGATGAAGACACAGAAATAATAAAAGGACAAATAAAAAATGAAAATGGAGAAACAGAAATTCGTAAATATTCAAAAGGTCGTTTATTAGGAAAAGGAGGATTTGCAAAATGTTATGAATTTAAAGATTTAGACTATAAAAAAATTTATGCAGCAAAAGTGATTCCTAAAAATACTTTATTAAAAAAAAGAGCCAAAGAGAAATTAATATCAGAAATAAAAATTCATAAAAATTTAAAAAAAAAAGAAATTGTATCATTAAAACATTATTTTGAAGATAAAGAGAATATATATATATTATTAGAAATGTGTGAAAATCAAACATTAAATGAATTATTAAAGAGAAGGAAAACATTATCAGAATTAGAAGTTCAATATTATATTATTAAATTAATAGAAGCTTTAAAATATTTACATAGTCTTAGAATAATTCACCGTGATTTAAAATTAGCTAATTTATTTTTAACAGATAAAATGGAATTAAAATTAGGAGATTTTGGTTTAGCAGCTAAATTAAGTAAAGAAGGAGAAAGAAGAAAAACATTTTGTGGAACTCCTAATTATATAGCACCTGAAATATTAGACGGAAAAACAGGACATTCATATGAAGTTGATATATGGGGTATAGGTGTTATTATTTATACTTTAATTATTGGTAAACCACCTTTTGAAGCACCAAATGTTAAAACTACTTATAATAGAGTTAGAATGAAGGCTTATTCTTTCCCTAATGATTCTATTATTAGTGTTGCTGCTAAAGATTTAATTCAAAAAATTTTAGTCAGTGATCCTTCTAAAAGATTAACTTTACAAGAAATTCAAGATCATTATTTTTTCCATCAAGGTATTGGTATTCCTGAATTTTTACCTACTTCTACTTTAGTTTGTTCTCCTTCTTTAAGTTATATAAGAGAATTTATACCTGATGTTGGAAAAGATGGTATTATTAATAAACCTTTAAGTAATAAAATTAATTATAATTCATCTAATAAAATTACAGAAAGTAGTTTGAAAAAAAATAATTTTAAAGAAGATAATGCAATTGGACCTGACATTTGGATTAAAAAATGGGCTGATTATTCTTCTAAATATGGTTTAGGTTATTTACTTTCTAATGGTAATGCTGGAGTTTTTTTCAATGATAATACTACTATTATTTTAAATACAAAAAGTAATGAGTTTAATTATATTGAAAGTAAAGAAAGTGAATCACAAAAGTATATCTCTACTCATTCATTAGATGATTATCCAAATTTCCTTAAAAAAAAAGTTAATTTACTTCTTCATTTTAAAAAACTATTGGAAGGTGAAAACAATAATAATAATAATAATAAAAATTTTGAAAATGATGAAAAAGAAGAAAAAATAATTAATATATTTACTTATATAAAAAATTGGATGATAACAAGATATTCAACAATGTTTAGATTAAGTAATAAAGTAATTCAAGTTTGTTTTAAAGATCAAACAGAAATAATATTATCAAATGAAAATAGAGTCGTTACATATATTAATGAAAAAGGAGAAAGAAATACTTATCATTTAAGTATTCCTATTCAAAATAATAATCATGAAATAATTAAAAGATTAAAATATATAAAAGATATTTTTATTGATTTTAAATATTTGAATAAATTAAGAAATCCTAAAAATGAAAATGAAAAAAAAAATGATTTACTTGAAGAAGTTAGTGATGATGATTAGTTTTTCTTTTTTTATTTTTTTATACTCTTTAGTCTTTGATTTTAATATTATTTCTGTCATTTTAATAAAATGATTTTTTAAATTGTTTAAAACGTTAATTTCATAATATATATTTTTTAAACTCATATAAATTAATATATTTTGTATTCACATAAAAACTGAATGATATATTTAAATATATAAAATTCGCGCGATAATGGATTCCGAATATATTCAAAATGGTAAAACCTTCTTAATTAAAAAGAATTATTTAGATAATATCTTTGTAAATTTTGATAATTGTAAAAATAAGCAAATTTCAAACGAAAATAATTATATAATGATGGGTGATTTTGTTATAAATTATTCTTCTCATAATTTGATAAAAAAAAAATTATTTAAAATGCTCAAACAATCTTGTTAATAAAAATATTAAGTTTTATATTTAATTAACTTATATTTTTATAATATTAACTGATGCTAATTCTTTCCCTGGATTTAATGGGTAAATTAAACCTGTTAACAGTTTGTAAATTAGTAATTAATATAGAAACTTTAATTAAAAATATGTTATATTAAATGTTATTTTTTTGAATTAGCTAAAAAACTTTTTATTCAATTAAATTTAATTTTTTTTTTCTCTTTTTTAGAGTTTGGTGGGTTTAAAAAAAAACACATTTTAAAATCTTCTAACAATATTACTTCATTTACCAATTAAAAAAGGAAATTGATGATATTTAAAATATATTTCCATTTCATATTAAGAAAAAGAATTAAAATCTATTTTTGTGAGTTAATAAAGAAATTTCATATATAATATAAAAGAACAATAATAAAATTTATCTATAAACCAAAAAATAAAAAGTAATAATGAATAAGAAAATATTTAAATAACTGTTAACATTCGTAACATATAATTTTTTTAAAAAAAATTTAAAAAATATTTAAAGATGAAATAATTTAAAAATAATTATTAATTAAATGTCTATAGAACAAGAAGAAATATCAACAGAATCAAATAAAACAAACAACATAACAACAGAATCAAATTACTTAGAAGAATTTGAAAGAATAAACGAAGCATTTGTAGACCAAGACCCAGAGTAAAATAAAAAATATATAAAAAATAAATAAAATAAATAAACAAAATAGAAAAATAATAAAATTAGAAAAAATTCTAGAAAAAATAAAAGAAACCAAAGAATATAATCAATTAAGAAATGAAATAGAATCTAAAATAAAAGTATTAAAGGCCTTAATAGAGAATGATAAAGAAGTAAATAAAATGATAATAGAATCAGAGAAAGAAAAAGAGGAAAATAATTATATAAATTTATCAGATGGAACAATAAAGGATTTAGAAACAGGACAAATTTTTCATTATGCAACTCATAATAGATATACTAAAGATGAAGAAAATGAAGATCCAAATCAACCAGTAATGACAAGAAAATATTTAGATAAAATATTATGTACTGATTTTAAAGAATATTACAGAACTCATGAATTAAATGAAATATTATATTTACATTTTAAAGGATTTAAAAAAATTGATAATTTATTCACTTTCACTGGTTTAAAATGTCTTTATTTAGAAGGAAATGGAATACAAAAAATTGAAGGTTTAGATAATTGTGTTAATTTAACTTCTTTATATTTACATGAAAATTGTATTTGTAAAATTGAAGGATTAGATAAATTAGAAAAATTAGTTAATTTAAATTTAAGTGATAATTTAATTACTACAATAGAAAATTTAAGTAATTGTAAAAATTTATCTAATTTACTTTTAAAAAGAAATAGAATAGGAGAAAATGGTTTAAATGATTTAAAAGGTTTATTAGAATTAAATGATAATTTTAATGTTTTAGATATAAGTGATAATAAAATAAAAGAACAAAATATAATAGAAGATTATTTAACAAAAATACCAAATTTAAGAGTAATTTATTTAAATGGAAATGATTGTGTAAGAAATATAAAAAATTATAGAAAAACTTTAATAGCAAAATTAAAAGAAATAAGATATATTGATGATAGACCTGTTTTTGATGATGAAAAAAGATTTGCTTTAGCTTTTGCAAAAGGTGGTTATGAAGAAGAAAAAAAAGAAAGAGAAAATTATAGAAGAGAGCAAAGAGAAAAAGAAGAAAAAAGAATTAAAGATTTTTATAATATGATTCATCCTAATGAAAATCAAGAAAAGAATGAGAAAAAAAAAATGAGTGAAGAAGAAAGAGAAAAAAAAAAATTAGAATTTTTAAAAAGTATTAAAAATAAAAAACAAAATGATATTTTTAATGATAATGATATTGGAATTATGCCACAAGTTAAAAAAGAAGAAAGTGAAAGAGAAATTAAAAAAAATGTTATTAATGAAGAAAAAAAAGAAGATGATGATATTCCTCAATTAGAAACTGTTAATGTTTTAAAAAATGATATTAATAATAATAATGATGATGAACTGAATATTAAAGTCGATGAAGGAGTTAAAATTAATATTAAAGAACAAGATTTAGATGAATTAGATTAAATATAATATTTTATTTTTCAAAAAAATTCAAATTTTAAAAATATTTTTTTAATAATTAATATATTATAATATAAATTTCATATTTTTAAATAAAATTTTAAAGAAGCATTTTTTCTTGAATAACAAAATTTTTTCATTTACAAAATTAACATTTATATTAAAAAAGTAATTTTTAAATTATATCTTTTTTCATTTCTTTTATTTCTAATAATAAAATATTAAAATAATTATTAAATATTCATTTCAATTCATAAAATTACTTATTTACAAATGATACTTTTTAAAACAATTATTTAAGTTTTAATTCTATATTTTTTCATTATTATTTTTAGAATTTTCACTATAATTTAAATTAAGGAAATTTCTTTTATTATCAAAACCCAAAATTTCAGGACTTTGTAATTTATAAACAGGTTCTTCTTTAATTACTTCTAATTGTCCTCTTGTATTTTGTATTTTCAATTTTGACATTTTATAAATTTTAATCACTTTTTTTTTTTCAATGTAATTTTCATTAAATAAAAGAAAACTAAAATAATCATTTTTATCTTTTTTTCTTGTTTTCATTGTAAATAAAGAAAATTCATTATTATCTTTATTTAATATTTCTTTTCTTATATTATCATCAATAATAAATCTTATTACTAATGATAATGGATGTTCTTTATCATGTATTTTTATTATTGTTTTACAATTTTTTTTATTCGCATTTTTTTCAATATATTTATTTAATTCAGAAGAACAATTTAAAATTTGTTTATTTTTAATTTTATTTTCCTTTTTTAACAAAAGTTTAAAATAATTTTCTAAATGATTTTTTAATGAAACATCAACACTAAATTTATGTAATTTTACTTTATTTTCAACAAAAATATTATATACATTTTTAATTGTTTCATTCATATTTTTAATATTTTCTAAATATTGAATACTAAATAATTTAGAATTAACCCTAATTTTATTAATTAATACAACAATATCTTTTTCATTTTTTGAAAGTTCTAATCCATCAGAATTAATATAGTTTATATTATTAATTGTATTTTTCCATCCAATCATTTCTTCTAAATTAAAAAACGATTCAATATATTTGGCACCTTTAATTTTTAAATTAATATAATCATTCAACATTATTTTATTTTTAATATTCATTTTTATAAATAAAGGTCCACTAAAGTCACTTTTATATATTAAATTATCATATATAATAAATTGATTTCCATTAAGTATTCTTCCTATTAATATTCCTTCATTTAAATCATTTAAATTGTTAATTTCATCTATTTTATTCTCTTCTATTTTTATATTGTTATTGTTATCATTTTTTTTAAATATATTAAAATATATATTTGTATCTTTCTCAATCCAAATTGGATACATCATTTCAAATTTATTTGGAATTATTTTTACATTTAAAATTTCAGAATTTGTATTATTTACAAAGTTTATTTTTGGATTAATCTCATTAAAAGATAAAAGATTATTTAGAGAATTATCAAAAGAAAAATTTGTAATATCTGAAATTTGACTAATTGTTCTAGAATTACTATTATTATTTTTTATTTTATTTTTGTTTATTTTGGGAATTTTCATTGAAGTACTACTATTAGAATGCAGTAAATGAGATTCTAAATTAATGTTTATTTTAAAATTCTTATTTTGAATAATATCCAAATAAGAATCATCATTACTTTTAATAATTAGATTTCTTTGTATTTTCATATCATTCTTTTTATTTTCATTAACTTGTGATCTAGTACAACCCATAAAATATAAAAAAAAAAATATAATAAAATAAATTTATAGATTTTAAAATTTATGAAATAAAAATATATAAAAAAAAATGAGAACATTTTCAAATGATAGATTACTATTAGCGAAAAAAATGCAAGATATGAGAAATGAATTAGAACAAATGCAATCAGAAAATATAATAGATGAAGCATTAACATTAGGAAAAGCTAGAATAAAAGAAGAAAGAAATGTAACTAAAAAAATAGATGAATTAGAACAACATAAAAAATTAGCATTAGACAATTATTTAACAAGTATAAAAGGAAAATCAGTAAAAGAAATAACAAAAGAATTTCAAAAAAAAATAGAAGAATATAATAAAGGAGCAGATATAATAATAGAGAAAATAAAAGTAGAAAAAAAGCAATTAATAAATGAATGTGAAAGTTTAAAAGAAGATAAAAAAAATTTAATGAACCAAATAGCAACTTTAAATAGAGAAAATACAGAATTAAAAATTCAATTAAAAGATGATATTGATCAAATATCTAAATTACAAACAAAATTTGAAATATTTGAAAATAATAAAAAATTATTTGATGAATTTATGAAAGAATTTCCAAATGAAAAACCAACTGATATAATGAAAGATTTAAAAGTAAGAAAAGAAGCTTCTTTAATTAATTTATCAGATTATAATGAAGTTAAAGGAGAAATATTTCTTTTAAAAAAAGAACATAATGAAAAAGAAAAAAAATATCAAAATCAAATTAAAGAATTAACTTTAAGAAATTATGATTTTGAAAAAGAAAAAAAAAAACTAACAGATAATTATCAAATACAATTAAATGAAACATTATTTAAATTATCATCTTATAAAGAATATAAAATAGAAAATGATTATTTGAAAAATATGTTATTTCACTTATATAATTTATTATTTGAAGAGTTTAGAATGGATAAAAATTTAAAAATAAAAGATACATTTTTAGATATAAAAGAAAAAGATTTTACACCAAATATTTTTTCTAATCCAGAAATAGCAAATTATATTAAATTAATGATAGAATCAATGAATAATGAATCTACTTCAAAAGTTTTAAGAGAAACAAGTGCTTATGCAAATATGATGATAAGAGCTTATTTACCTGAAAAAGTTAATATTAGGTTTAAACCTGTTGAAATTTTTAGAGAAATTAAATTATTAGTTGAAAATAAAGAAGAAGAATTAAAAAAAGTTCAATCAGAACTTAAAATTTATCAAGAAAAATATCGTTTATTAGAAAAAGATAATTTGATAATTTTATCCAAATTAAAAAATGAACAAAGAAAATTTGAAAAATATCAAAAAATTGTTGATAAAGTAGTAATAAAACATAAAGGAAATAATGGTAAAAATATAATGACACAAAGTCATTATAATCCAAAGATAAAAAAAGAAGATTTAAATATAAATAAAAAAGATAATAATAATAAAAGAAAAAAAAAAGAAAAAATAGAAATAGAAATAAGAGATAATGAAACAGATAAAATTATAAGTGAAGAATATTCAAATTCTATAAATAATGATATTGATGTTTCTTCTATTTTATCTCCTGAAGAAAATAAAGAATTTAAAAAAATTCAATCTTCAAAAAATAAAGATATGCTTAAAAAAAATCATGGTTGTCAAAATATTGTTAATAATCTTAATAAGTTAAAAAATTTAGTCGATCATACTAATAGATTATTTATGTATAAATCTAAAATGGGATGTTTACCTCCTAAAAATAATAAATTTGATAACGTAATTGAAGATAGATTTTTAAGTAGTGATACTACTGTTAATTCTCATAGAAATACTTTTTCTAAAGATAAAATTGTTTCAAGATTAGATAAATTAATTGCTTCTATTGATTTAAATAAATAATATATATTATTTATATTTTTTCATATATTAAAATAAAAAATAAATATTTAAGTGAATTAATTAAAAAAAAATTATAATGAAAATAAATACTTTAATATTATTATTAAATAAAGAGAAAAAAAAAATATAAACAAATTGAATTATTGAATTGTTTTTTTTTTTATTTGAAAAATTTATAATAATTTATTTTTTATATTTTAATATTTGAACTTTAGTTGAAACACTTCTTCTTCTTTTTCTTTCATGTTTACCTGAGTTTTGACTTGTATTTAATTGTTGATTCTCAGATAATAAAAAGCTAACAGTAGTCATTGGTTTAATTGAAGATTTTTTAGGAGATATAGAAAATTTTTTAATTATAGAATCTTCAGAAATTTTCCTACTTAAACTAAGAGAAAATTTAGGTTTTTCTATAAAAGTTACTTTTTTCCTTTTTGGAGATAACATTAATTTATCTTCAGTTTTTAAAGATATAATATTTTGACTTTCTTTTAAAAGCATTATTTTATTGTCTTTTGGATTTTTTTCTATTCTTGTTTTGTTTCTTATTTTATTTTTAAAAAATAATTTTCTAAAATGATTCATTATATATTTCCTTATATGAGTTATTAATGTTTTATTATATTTTAACATGAATTTTTTATAAAAATGTTCTTTTAATTTTTGTTTTCCTATTGATATTGATTTTGTAAAAGCACATTTATCTAAAAAAACTTTTGGTATTAAATTTATATTTGAGTTTATTCTATAAATAAAATATCTTATTTCTTGTTGTAATAATTTTAATTTAGGATAATAATTTTTTTTTGATAATCTTGTAAAATAAGAATGTTTATTTAAACCTTGTTTTAAAATTGTTAATTTTTTATTTATAATATCATTTTCTTTTAAATATTTAAATCTTTGTTTATAAGTTTTTTGAATGAATAATAAAGGTTTTAAAACAATTATTGATTTAGTAAAAAAACATAATTCATTTTGAACTATTAAATTTAATCCTTCTTTTTCTTTATAAAAATGAGAATGAACTTTTCTTTTAATAAGATGTGCTTTTATTATTTTATTAAAAAAATAATTTTTATTAAATGATGATTTATTTATTAATTTCCTTGGTTTATGTATTAAAAAATATCTTATATTCTTTTGAAGAGTTAAAATTTTTGATATTGGTTTAATTTTCTTTATAAATACTTGATTTTTATTTAAATTATTTTTATTTATTACTAATATTTTTTGAATGAAAATATATAAATTAGATAAATCATTTGTTTTTAAAATCTTTTTTATTCTTTGAGCTATTAAAAATCTTTTAATATTTCTTTGAAGTTTCAAAAATAAATTAGTAAATCTATGATTTTTATTATATTCATTTCTTTTAGCTTTATGATAATTAAAATGAATAGCATGGTATAAAACAGTAATTTTAATTATAGTGCAAAATTTATCTAATTTTTTTATTTCACTTGTAATAGAATTAATTAATTTTCTGACATACCATCCTTTTATTATTTTCTGAATATAAATAATTTTATTTAAAACAACTAAAAAATAATGTCTTCTCCAACATCTTTGAATTATTTTTATATTATCAATTTCATATTGAGCGAATCTTCTAAATTTAAATCTTATAATATTTGTTGTTAATGATTTTTTATAATTATATTTATTTATAGGTTTTTTTTTCATTTAAATTATTTTATAATAAATTTTAAAAAGAGTGTATATTTAGTTAATTAAATAAAAAAAAATGAATGATATTTCAAGAATTTATTATGATAGTTTCTCTATATTTTTAATAGCTATTTTTGATCCAAATACAGATCAAATTTTATTTTATCAAGTAATTAAATATTTAAATTAATATTTTTTTAGAAAATTCCATCTTTAAATTATTATTGGTCAATCCCAAAACTTATAACCCAATTTAGAATATTAATAAATTCTAATTTTCAAAATGGATTCACATTATATAATAATTTCACAGATTATTCACTTACAAAAGAAATAAAAGTGACGTCACAAAAAATTGGAAAATTACTTTTATTAACTTTTTATAATTCATCACTTGATTTTTATTATATTTCACCATATATATTTAATTTAATAAGAGGATTACAATATCTTTTACAAACAGTTGAAATTTCAGCAAATAAAATTAAAAGAAAATATATTGATATTAATACTATGATTTCAGATACTATTTCTCTTTTTAATTGTAATACTAGACTTAAATATAATGATTATAGTTATTTTTTAGGTAATGAAGCTATTTATAATGAAAGTGCCTTTTTAAATGTTAAAATATTTGATGAAAGTATTAAAAGATTAATTAGGAAAGATCTTGGTGATGATAATTATATGAAAGTTAAAAAATTCAATAAACAAAAAAATCCTGAAAGTATATTTAGAGATAAACAATATGAAAAAGATTTAGAAGAAATTATATTTAATAATCATAAATTAATATCTTTTCATAAAAAGAAAAAAGCACAAAGATTACAAGTTTATTTAGGAAGAGATAATTCAATAATATATAATAATGATTCTTCAAGTGAAGAAGATAATAATGATATTTATTCAAATAATAAGACTAAAATATTAAATAATATTAAATTTGAAGAAGATAAAATTAATATTCAACAATTACCAAAAGCACCTCAAATTAAAAAGAAAAAAATAAATAATGAAATTGATTTATTAGGTTTAAATGCTTCAGTTTATGTTTCTGATGATGATTCATATCAAAAAAAAATGAAAACTGAAAGAAATAAAAATTTATTAGGAAATGATTATTCTAATATTAATTTAGACGATATTACTAGTAATTTAGTTGATATTTCTAATAATAATAATATTCAAAATAATAATTCAATGAAAGGAATAAAATTTGAACTTGATTTAAATACTATTAAATCTATTAATTCAAATATTTCAAATTATAATCAAGCAAATAATAATAATTTAACAAACTCTAATTTTGATTTAAAAAATAATCCTTATGAAGAAAATAGTCAAAGAACTTATAATCGTCAAAATGTATTTGATTTCTTTACTAATAATAATAATAATAATAATAATAAATATAATCAGAATAATAATCCTCCAATTGTGAAACAATATGCTAAATCACCTGAACATACAAAAAAAAATAGAAGAATTTATAATTTTCAAAATAACAATAATACAAATAATAATTTAAATATTAATATCAATAATAAAAATATGAATAACTTTTTTTCTCCTCCTGTTAGAGAAAATCAATCTAATAATAATTTACAACAATTTAACAAAAAGGATAATCAAATTATTCTTCAATCTAATACAGTTAAAAATAATAATAATAATATACCTAATTTTGATTTCACAAAAAGTAATATTAGAAATAATAATACTTTTAATTTAACTAATAATAATAACTTTAATCAAATATTAAATAATAATTCAATAAATACAAATAATAGTTTAACTAATAATAATCAACAATCAAATATATCATTCAATCCAAAAAACAATTATAATCAACCAATAGATTTTTCCAAAGATTATCAACAGAGTAATTCACTTGCATTAAAAATACCATCCATTGGTCAAAATAATAACCAAAATAATATGAGTAATAATATAAACATAAGTATGAATAGAAATAATAATATGATTAATAATAACATGAGTAATAATATGAATAACATGAATAATAATATAGTTAACAGTATGAATAATAATAGAAATAATAATAATATAAATAGTATGAATAAAAGTAATCTGAATAATAATAATAATAATATATCATGTACAATGGTATCGAATATGACAACAGCAATAAATAACATGCAAAATAACTTTAATAATAGTTTTAACACTAATAATAGTGTTAATAGTAATAATAACAATCTAAATATAAGTAATATATCAGGAATTCCAATTAATCAGACAATATTTATAAATAATAGTCAAATGAGTAATATAAATAAAACAAATACAATGAATAATAATAATATTCCTTTTCATCCTCATATGAATTTATCATCTCAAACTATTTCAACTATTAAAAGAACTGAAACAGCAAATACTCAATTTAGTCAAGATGATATGTCTTTTTTAAGTTTAAATAAAAATACTCAAAATCAAAAAGAAGATTTTCTTAGATTATCAAAAAATAATCCTGAAGTTTTTGGTGAATTAAAAGAAAAAATCTATTATTATATGAGTGATAATAATCAAATTCAAAATATCATTTCTAAAGGTTATGTTGGTTTAATGATTCTTCCTAAATTTAATATTAACAAAAAGACTTTTAGTTTATTTGAAATTCAACCTCAATGGAAAGATAATAATATTTATCAAAATAAAGATTTTAATCCAAATTTAAAAAAAATAACAGAAACAACATATAAAATTGATATAATTAATAAAACAAATGCAATAAAATTTTTTACTTATTCAATAAATCCAAATGTATTAAATAAAGGACATATTATTTTACCAAATTTTAATATAAATAATAATTTATTAAAAATAGTAATTTCATATATGGATAATTCATTTAAAAATTCAATATATAAAGTAGAAATAGAAATATTGTTAAAAAAAGGAAAAATAATTAATTCTGATGGAAAAGTTTCAAAAGGAAATGAAGGTTCTTTTATTATAACTTATCAAAATTGTGTTAATGAATCAAATATTCAATTAGATAATATATTTGGAAATTTAAATAATTTATTTAAAAGAATTATTGTGAGATTTGAATTAAAAGGTAAATTGAGAAGTAACAATGAAATTAAAATTACTTATAATAATACTATTTCACAAACTGATGAATTATCTATTCAAAAATTAACTTTGTTAAGTTATGAATATGATTTTTAACATTTTCTTAAATATTTTATAATATATATTAAGTATAATTATTTATTATAATTTAAATAAGGAAATTTATTATTTTATTAAAAAATAATAATTTTAAATTTCTTAATTTAAATATTTCTACTTTAAATGTCTGAAATTAATCAATTTGATTGTCCTTTATAATGTGGAGCAAGAATTATAAGTTTAAATGATCATTTGAAAAAATGTAAAAGGAAGAAAAAAATAGGATATGATTATTTAATATGTCCTCATAATTCAAATCATATAATTAAAATTAATTTATTTCAATTACATATAATTAATTGTGAAGATAAACCAATTTCAAATAATAATGATACTTCAGATGATGATGATTTGGATAATAAAATTAGTGAAGATGATAATAAAGAAAAAGATGAAATAATTGAAAATAAAGAAAATATTAATGTTAATAATAATCTTACTCTTAGAGAAGGAAATATTAAATTTAATTTAAAAATTAAAAAACACAACAAACCTATTCAAAGTTATTTATATGAAAATGAAAAAGATATTGATTCATATTCTCTTGACTTTTTCAATAAAGTATATTCTAACTTTGATAAAGATATTTTAAAACAATATATATAAATGTTTAATTATTCATAAAAAAAACTCAATTTTAAATTATATATGTTTATCAATTATTTATCTTTTTTTTTAATATTGTTTTCATTTCTATTTTAGGTAACATTTCATTTGGAATTTTGACTTTATATTTATTTAATACTTTTATAAATTTATTTTGATTATTTGAAATATTTTTATATATTTTTGTTTCTTTTTCTTCAATTTGTTTAATGAATTTTTTACTTTTTTCAATTTTCACAGAATTATTTTTTCTTAATTGTCTAAAAGTTTTATATAAATCAATAACTGTGTTTCTATTAAAACTTAATGAACTTAATTGAATTAATTTTCTTTGATATTTTTCTAAACTCAAATCTTTTCTTTTTTTTTTAATTTTATCATATTTTTCATTAAATTTTTTTGAATCTTTATATATTTCTCTGTTTAATCTTAAAGAAAAAGGATTAACCCAAAAATTATATTTTTTAGTGAAATAATGTTTTACTATTTTTTTCTTTGGTATTTCATATTTAGTTATATTTCTTTTTGGTTTATAAAAATAAATTTGAGATTTTGATTTACTTAAAATATTATTTTCAGATAATTTATTTGGAACACTTTTTCTTGGAGATTCTTTATAATTATAATCTAATATTTTTGTTTCATTTTCAATATTTGAATTATTTACATTATCATTATTAATTGATTTTAATTCTGATTTATTATCTAACTTTTTAATATGAGTTAAATGTAATTTAGTGTAAAATAATTTGCTTTTTTCATATTCATTTATTATTTTGTTTTTTTTTATTATTGATTGTTCTCTTCTTTTTAAATCACTTTCATCATTCTTTTTTATTTTTAAATGATTATTTAATATTTTTTGGAATAAATCAGTTTCTGATTTTAATTCATCAGAACTCATTTAAAATTTGAATAAATATTAAATAAGATGAAATAATAAAAATATTTTTTTTTATTTATTTCAAATCAAGTTAAAATATAATTAAAATTTCGAATTTTAAATACGGAAAATAATGAAGAAGATAATATTAAAGAAAAATCAAATTAAAAAGGAAATAGATATAGAAATATTTTCATTAATGAATGAAAAATATAATGGTCTTTCACCAAATCTGTATTCACCCTTGATTTTTAAAACATTTAAAAAAAGAAAAAAAAAATATTAGAAATATTATCTACAGAAATTCAAAAGAAAATAGAAGAATAATCATTAAGAAACAATATTAATAATACCTCCTGAAATTCAATATAAATCTGAGACAAATTTTTCCCAAATATATGATTCACTAAGATAATGAAATAATTAAACCTGATGAATTACATTTAGAAAATACTAATTGAGAAAATGAAAATGAACTAAGAAAAATGAAATTTTCAGATAATTTTATTAATGAATATGAAAAAAATGTACAAATATTAAAAAGAAAATTTAGTTTTTTTTGTCTAGTGGTCACAATTGAAGTTTATACAAATAAAACATTATCATTTAAAAATCAATTAAAAAAAATTAGGAATATTTGAATTAGACTAAATTAATTTTTAATTAAAAAATAAATTAATTATATATTTTATTATATAGTTTTATTTCTATTTTTATAAGCATTATTTAATTATATATTTTTTATAAAAAAGAAGAAACTTATTAATATATTAATTTTTTAAACAAAATTATCTAAAACTTAAATTTTAACCAAATAAATATTTCATATAAATCAACAAATAACCTTAATATAAATTTGAAAATATGTAATGATTTAATTATATATAAAAATGTATGCCCCGCCTTTGTCAAATACTAATTATTTTAAATTAAGTAATATGAATTGTTCTGAACCAAATCATCAAAATAATCCTATTGTTGGAATATGTATTGATGAAAAATGTCAAATAGAAAATAAATTTATGTGCTTAGATTGTATATTTGATAAACATTCTACTCATAAAGGAGTAAAGTCTCAAGAATTAGAAGAAATTTTTCAACAAAATCTAAAAGAATTTCAAAATATAAAAATATTAAATAAGGAAAAAAATAATGAAATGAAAATCTTTTTAAAGGAAAAAATAGACAAATTTAAAAAAAATATTAATAAATATATTGATGAATATTATAATAAATGTTTAAATAAAATTGAAAAAAATACTGAAATAAATAAAGAGAATGAAATAAATATGATTCAAGATAATTTTCCTCCAAAAAATAATAACCAATTATTAAAATTAAAAGAAGGATTACTTCTTTTATATAAAAATCACAAAGAAAATAATCAGAAGAAAAATGAATACAATGATAATCATGAATCATATAAAATAATAATACTGGATGAATTAAAAAATTGTGAAAAATCTTTTATAAATTTTAAAAATAATTCTCTTATAGATTTAGAAACAAAATTTGAATGGTCAACTGATTATTATACAATTGATGGTTTTTGTTATAAACTTGAAGAAAATAATTCAAAGGCAACAAAAATTTTAATATCAACAATTACAATTTGTAAGGCAGCAAAACCTTTAGAAAAAGGATTTAAATATCAATTAGATTATTATATAAATTATATAAGTGGAGCATTTGATGTTGGTTTTGGGGATATTAGTATTAATACATCACTAAATGGTTTAGCTGTAGCTAAGTGTTATTCTGTTTGTAATTGTGGAGTATTTGTAAATGGAAAACAAATAGAAATCACTAATTATTTTGAAAACACAAAAAAAATATCTTTTTTCATTGATTTAATAAATTTTAAATATGAAATTTTTTTTAATGATATTAAAAAATTTGACTTCAGTTGTGATCCTCAATTTTTTTATTATCCAATGGTTGCAATGGGAGCAATAGATAATTCTGTTAAAGGACAATTAAGAAAATGGCAATAATAATATATTTTTTTTATATTAAAAATATGATAAATAATATATTCTTACATTTATTTTATTAAATTATAAAAATCTTTTCTTCTTTTGATTAATATTTTATTTTATTTAATTGTATTAAATTATTTCATTAATTAAAATTAAATGAATAAATCCTCAACGATTGAATTTACTTATTTACCTTATATATTTTTTTTTGAGCCTAATAATGATTCAATGAATATTAAAATTCAAAAAGTTAATTCTAATGAAATATATGAAAATACATATACTTTAAAAAAATTACAAAAAACGAAAGTATTTTCAAATAAAAAGAATATAAAAGACATAATAAAAGGAATATGTTATTTTATAGAAAAAGAAAAAATAATATATGAAGAAACATCAGAAAATATAAATTTAAGTATAACATCATATAATAAGAGAAATTTAATATTAACTTTTAATAAAAAAATACCAGAAAAAGAAAAACCAGAAAATTTAAATTTTACATTAATAAAATCAATAAATGAACATAATCATAGAGTAACATCGATATCATTTTTTCCTTCTGGAAATTTTATTTCAGTTTCATGTGATAAAACAATAAAAATTTGGGATTCAAATTATAATCTTTTACAAAATATTGAAGAAGCTCATGATGATTATATCAATTACGTTAGTATTAAAGATGAAAATAATTTTGGAACTTGTGCTAGAGATAATAATATTAAATTATGGAGAAAAAAAGAAAATTCATTTATTATTAATGATATTATTAAAAATGCACATGAAAGTTGGGTTTTTAAAATAATATATTTATCAAATGATATAATATTTTCGTGTTCTTATGATAAAACAATTAAAGTTTGGGAAAAGAAAAATAATTCATATGAAAATATTAAATTAATTAAGCATTCAAATATAGTATATTCGATATTATTATTAGAAGATAAAAATTATTTAGTTTCTTCTGGTGAATTTGGGACAAATATATATAATATAAATTCATTTAATTGTATTATAGAATTTAATGAAGTTAAATGTTGGAATTGGAATTCTTTATGTAGATTAAATGAAGATAAAATAATAATTGGTGGTATTCATGGAATAATTAAAATAATATCTTTATTAGAAAAAAAAGTCATTAAAGAAATTAATAATGAATTTAATTGTTGGGGAATTACTATAATTAATTCAAGAGGAATTTTCTTGACTTGTGGAGAAAATAAAAATATTAAAGTTTATAAAATTAATAATTATCAATATATTAAAGATATTAATAATGTTCATGAAGATGATATTGAAGGAATTATTCAGTTAAATAATAATTTAATTTTGACTTATTCTTGGGATAAAACAATAAAAATTTGGGAATTTTGAATAATATAATATATTTAAATTTAATAAGATTTAATAATTATTTATATACAATTTGAACATAAAGTTATAACATCTTTTTTTCCTTTTTTCTTAAAATATATTTTAAAATCTAAAACTTCAAAATCATCAATACTTTGTTTTTTATCTTCTAAAAATTGGAAAAATAAATTTATTAAGTTTCCTTTATAAACACTTTTCAAAAAAGAAATTTTCCCACATATTTCACATTTATTTTTTTTCATATCATGAATAACTAATTTAACTAAATTAAATATTTTAATATATAATTGAGCTCTTTTTTTCCAAATATTTAAAATTTCAAAATTGATTTTCTTCTTTTTAAATTTATTTAAATAATCTTCTCTAAATTCTTTACTTTCATAAGTATCTTTACTATCCATGGAATTATGTTTAGAATAAAATCTCATTGATTCTAAATCAATATCAGCTTGAATAGAATCTTTATATTTTTTCATTAAAACTTTAATAATTTTTTTCTTATTTAATATAATAGTTCTCGGAGTTAATATTTCTCCTATAATATCTTGTAACCATTTTCTATTATTATTAACAAACTGTTTTCTAGTAATATCCATTACTAATTTTTCAGTTCTTAAATTTTCAGCTATTAATTTTTTCTGTTCAATTAAATATTTAACTTTACTCCAATTTTCTTCTGAAATAGGTAAAGGAGGAATATTAATTCTTTTAATAACAGTTTTAGTACTTTTAGTATCAACTTTCATAATATTACTATCAACTTTATCTTCTTCATAAATATGCCAAATTTTCATTAAATGGAAAATAAAAGCAAATGTTTTAAAAACAAATGCAAATATAAGTAAAGCAACAATAAAAATAAAAATAGTTGCAAAATCAGCAAAAGGATTAATTTCATTAACCATAATAGTAGTAATTCCAACTGTTACAAACATTAAACCACTCATATAAATACTTTTCAGATAATAATATTGTGATGAAAAGCATAATTTAAACATTTTTCTAACATCAAATTCAATACAAAAATTAATTGTAGGATCATCTAAACACCAATTTGTAGGTCTAACATAATATCTATATCTACAATAATCTAAAAAATCATGTAATTGAATATTTGAATATTCTTCTAATAAATTATACATAATAATATCATTACAAACTGTAAAACAAACTGATAATATTGTGAAATAATAAAAATAAATAAAGTTTTCTTTTGAAATACCATATTTTGCAAATATTTGAGTTTCATCGTAATGAACCCATAAAACTAAATAAAAAGTAATATTATAAAAATATGATAATAAATCTGAAGCAAATCCTTTATATCTGTCAAAATATTCTTCTACTTCTAAAGCATTTATTTTAGATGCACTTATTTCACTTTCTTTATCAATATTATGTATTTTTTCTTCATCATTATTTTCTATATTACTATCATCTGAATTAAAAGAGTTTTTTTCATGTTCATTTTCTTGTTCATTTTCATCACTTAATAATATTGCATCATTATCATTCTCTTCTTCATTATCATCAACTTTTTTTTCACTTTCTAATTCTAAATCATATTTTAATAATAATCTAATATATTTAACAATTCTATTTTTATAATCTTCCCAATGATCTCTTAAATAATTAGTAAAAGCTTCAATATAAACTTTTTCAATTAAAGTTCCTCCTTGTTCAATGAAAGAACTATTAAGAAAATCAATTAAATCTTCTGCTCCGAAAGTAATCATATTTTGAACTACATTAAATACAATTCCAAATCCAGAAATTAATAATTGTTCTCTAAAAACACTTTCAAACCAATTTTCTGCAATAATTCCTATTATTTTATAACAATATGTAAAATACCATATATATGTTGACCATGTTTTGCTAAATGATAATATTATAAAATATACATTTATTACAGTTAAAAATAAGTCAACATAATAAACTGTGAATCTTTTCCAAAATATAAAATCCCATCTATTATTATCATATGATCTTTTTCTTTTTAATTTTATATTTGGAATTACTAAATGTGTATGATAAACTATTAATATTATTCCTAAGAAAAAATACATTGTCCCTAATCTTCCTTTTCTTAATCTCTTTAAATCAATAGATTCATCTTGAATATAAGTAAAAAAATCGAAAATAGAATAATATTCAACATTTGATTTAAGAAAAGTGAAAAAATGTTTTTGTTTGAACAATATTTTTCCAATAGTAAATAAATTTGCAGATATTAACATTAAAAACATAGGAAGTGAAGATATTGCCCAACCAATAATAACAGGAGGTAATATTAAAGGGAAAAAAGTGAAAAATTTAAATATTGGTCTTGGATAAATTCTGCTCATAAATTTATGATATAAATAAAAGATAGAAACCATTAATGTAGTAATAGAACCTTCAATAATATATAAAACTAAATAAAATTTAGAAGATAAAGCAAAAGCAATCATTAATTTAGTATGTGTATATGGATGATATTTAATTTGAAAATTATAATTTAATGATGAATTTGTTGATATTATTCTACTATCAATTGCATCTTTATATATTAATTTAGCATCAATTATTTTTTTCAAAGTTTTTGATTTTTGAAAATAATTAATTTCTAGTATTATAGTTCCTGGAATTTCTCCATTATTAACTTCACTATTAATAACAACATCAACAGTCTCAAAAGAATCTACATCTTTTAATAATTGTTTTAAATGAATAGGTATTTTAGATATTCTAAATAAAACATCTTCTTGAGTTAATTGATACCAATATTTTTTATTTGAAGGTTTATTAACGTCTTCATCATAAATACATTGTAAAGTAATATCACATGAATCACCATTTCCTTTTACTCCAAATGAAAAATCTGAAATAAATATAGTATCCTCTTCTTTAGTTAAATTACATAATTTATTTTCTTCTAATAAAGACCATAAATTGATATATTTACCATAACCTTTGCAATTAGATATATATGGTATATATGTTATTCCTATTGTTTCATCTTCACCCCAATATGTTGAATATAATGTATAACTATTAATTCCATCTTCAATTGAATTTTTAATTAATTCTAATTGTGGATCTAATGAATTATAACTTATGTAATTCATTGATATTTTATCTTTTATATTTTGATATTGGGATTCTAATGTTGCATTCATTAAAGGTAAATTAACTGGTAATGCTATTAAATCTGATTTTTCTCTACTTAAAACTATTCCAAAAAATTTATTTGTATGTAATTCTGCTCTTTGAGGTTTTACATTTATAATTGTACCTGAATTATTAAAAAATGTAAAATATGTTGAATACATTCCATTATATATATTTATATTAATTGAAAGGTATATTTCCTCTAATGTATATACAGTAAATTCATGTACTGTTTCTTTTATATTTGTTTTATTTAAAAATGGTTCTGGCATTTGTAATTTAATTCCATTTCCTGTTAATGAGAAATATTTTTCAAATGAAATATCCCAATCAATACCATAAACAAATAAATTATGATTAGATATGTTTGTCAAATGACGAAAATCAAAAGTAACTAAAGCATATGAATTTTCAGGAATTAAATAATAATATTTCGGAAATTCAATAAAAGAAGAAATTTCACTAAAAATTAAATTTTCAGTTTTAACAATAGTAACATTCCCATCATTAATCAAAGGAGAAAAATACAAAATACTTTTCCTATTACTATTATAATTACTACTAATAGTAGAAGTTGTAGAAAATTTTGACAGTTCCAATTCAATAAGATCATAATTATTAGAAATATTATAATAAATAAACAAATCACTAGAAAAATCATTTTCATCTAAATTTTCATTAGAATTGGCAGAATATAAATTATTGTTATCATCATTTAAAATTCTTCTAGAATTAAAAAGTAAATAATCAGAATCAGCATAACATTGTAAAATAGAAACAAGACCTTGAGTAGCAGAACTGGAAGTTCCATAAGGGCATTTTCTCAAAAGTGAATAATCATCTTCATTTTCATCTAAAGTAGAATCAGCAACATAATATCCAGAACCTTCAGGGCAATAATAATCTAATGGACATTTCATTCCATATTTATCAGTTTCTCCTGTTCCTTCCCCACATATGTAACCTGCAGGACAAGTATATAAATACATATCTTCAGGATTCATCCCAGTTGGACAATAGTATCCTGCCTCACATGTTATTGTTGATATTAATCCACTTCCTTCATAACATAATGTACCTTCATCACAATTTTTTATATTTTCTGGATTGCTTGTTGAGGTACTTTTACATAATTTACCACTTCCACATATTATACATTGACTTGAATCTTTTAATCCTTTTTCATATGAAAATGTACCTTTTGGACAGGAAACACAACTTTCAAATATTGATCTAAAGAAACCTTCCTGACATATTGTTGGCCAATAAGTACCCTGATCAACGCATTCGTAACCATCAGGACAATCAAGACAGTTTGAGTCTGTTGATTCACTTGTAATGAAAGTACCAGGGTAACATCCTGTTATAATTGAGTCACTGTCACTACTACTGTCATCTGATGAAGATGTGTGTCCTATTGATGGAATGTCTGTCCCTGTAGCACAATAGTAACCGTTTGGACATATTCCTGAACCACTTTGATATTTAGCTCCTCCTGCACAGTAGTAACCTGTTAAACATAAACGAGGAATATATGACCATATTGATGATGTTTTTGTGTCTTCTGTTGCTACTCCTTCAAGACAATAATATTTCCTAGGACAAAGCTTTGGATAAAAGTCATATAGGGGTTTGAACATTGATTCTGTTATAAATTTTAATAATTTTTGATGGAAGGGAATGAAGATTTTTGTTAAGAATAATGTGGAATCTATTGTTGAGTTGTCTAAGTAATCTAAAGCAAATTGATATCCTGTTATTGATTTTGATGTAAATTGACTATAATATTTAATAAAGGAGTATTTTTCTTTTAATGAAGATACAATTGAATGATATAAAGTAAACGAATACATTTCTTGGAAATTATTATTATCTTTCCCTAAAATAAAAAGTAAACTATTATCTAAATTCTTTAAAAAAACTTCCCAGAGAGCATAATTATAGCAGCATAAATAAGTATGAAAAGATGGATCATACCCAAGTAAATTAGCTAACTTAGCATTTGCAGTTAAGGGTTCTGAAATATAAAATCCATAATTAGTTTCACAAACTCTAGAAAAGAAGCAAAATCTATTCTCAAAATTAAACCTAATTCCCTTATAGCAAACATTCCCAGCTTTACAATATTGAAAAGGATAAGTTAATCCTTTCTTAGCACAATAATACCCATTAGGACAAGGTTCAGGTTTAAACATTCCAGAATGTGGGCAAATATAACCAATAGGGCAAATTTGACATTTACTCATTCCAATTTTATCATTGTAACTTCCAGGTTCACATAAAAGGAATTTAATATTTCCTCTTCCAGGGCAATAAGCTCTCACAGGACAAGGAATAGGACTCTTTGTCATATCTGGACAGTAATGTCCACTAATACAATCTCCCATTCCGAGAGGGGTACGAGAACCTGGAAGGCATACATGACCAAGAACACATAATTGAGGAGTATTATATGAATCTTTTATTATTTTTAAATCTGATACTCCTCCTGTACAATAAGTCCCTATTGGACATTTTGTTGGACTGTTTATTAAATATTTTGTTGGTGGGTATATTAAAGGATTTTTAAATTTCGTATTTTTACAAAAATAACCTGTTGGACATTCTATTTTTTTTATTCCATGGTTTAGACATATAAATCCTTTTTCACATATATTTGAATCTATTATTATATTTCCACCAGTATTTTTAGAACAATCAAATCCATTTGTAGGACATGGAACACAACCTTGTCTTCCGTTGAATGGCATAAAATAACCATAATTACATGGGAATTTATTTATATTTTTATATGTTGAATAATCTCTTGAACATGAATAACCTTTATTACATTTTATTATTTCTCCATTATTTTCTATATTAATATACATTCCATTAGGAGGATATTGATAAATATATATTTTGGCATAATCACTAGTGAAGATTATTGGATAGTTTGGTGAATAAATGTTAAATCCTATTCTAATATAATATATACTATCGTAGGAGTTATATGAGTATTCTTTGAAAAAAGAATTTGAGGATGTCAATGGGAAATTGCATTTTATTATATTTGGATTTAGATAAATTCCAGTTGTATGAATTACATTTTTTCCATCTCCTAAATTTCTCTTCCATTCACATATTAACATATTATATATATCATCATTTGAAATATTATTTTCATCAATTATTCCATTTATAAAATTATCTCCGTAAACATATACGTATCCACTATAAAAATTACTAATAATATTAGGATTTACTCCAAATATTTTCATTTGTGGAATTACAGTAATTTCATCATATTCATTATCATTAGAATAAACTAAATCAACTCCATTATTAGAAAAAGCAATTATATAATTTCCAGGAGATAAATGAGGTAATCTACAACCAAAAGAATTAGAACTTAAATAATAAGCATTAATATCAATATTATTAACAACACATTTTAAAGTAGGAAAATTATATAAATTATCTGCTGTGACAATAATAGGAACTTTTGAATTTTCTTGATAAAATTTAGGAGTATATTTTATATTTTGTGATTCTTTATAAAAAATAACCAAAGGATGAAAAGGAAAAATAAAACAATTATTATACCCAAATAATAAATAAGTGTGAATTAATGTATCACTTGTTGTTAAAGATAAATCTGAAGGGTAATTAAAAGAAATTGTTGTATCATTTATATATTCACATTCAATAAAATAATTAAATCCATAAATATATACATATATTTCACCATATTTTTTGTAATTTTCCTGAAAATTATGTCCATAAACATAAACAGTTCCTTTTGTATTGAATGGGATATATTCAGGGTAAATTTTACTTATTTCCAAATCAACATTCGGAATTATATTTAAACTTGATTTTTTATATTCAATGAAATTTTGACCATTATTAGAAATATGAATAGGATAACTTCCAGGAGACAAACTATTAGGTAAAATAAAAGTATAAACATCATTTGATCCACTAATTGAATCATAACGAATAGGATAATTCCCAAACATCACAAGAGTATTCTCAGATAAAATCACATTTTGAGCAGTAATTTCAATTGAACAAGAAATAGAAGAAGAAATATCAAGAGGAGAAACATTAATAATATGAATTTGATCATAGAAAGTAAATTTCAAAGGAAAAATATAATGGGTTAAATAATTATCATCAATTTGTAATGAAAAGTCAAAAACTCCAATTTCATGAAATTCAGTCATACAAGTCACATGATGAATATCAACAACAAAAGCTTTAATTGAAGTATAATCATCATTATCATTTGGATTTATAAAAAAACAGTGATACAAAGCTTTTGGATTAAAAGATTCATCATTATAAACTGTAATTAAAGTATCCCCTGTATAAGGACCATTAACTGGAGAAATATATAAATTTGATAATGAATATTCTATATAATGAAATATATTTTGAGAATAATTTATTTGTTTTCCATTATATATTATTAAAACATTACAATCTATATTTGTTGTCATCATAGGTGATAAAACTGAAAAAGAAGTAGAATTAATATATATTATTGAATTTTTCTCTACTTCATCATCACAGAATTTAACAGAAAATAAGTTTGATGTTATTATTGAATAAGGTATATCATCATTTGAATCTAAATTAATTATTACATATGTCCCTCCAACTAACATTCCATGAGAAGGGATTAAATTATTTATTCTTATTAAATGAAGATATGTAAAATATATATTTTTAATTGGAAATATTTCATATATTGAATTTATTGTATCATATATTACTAAGTTAAATGATACTTTTAAATCTTCCATCGATTCTGATACTATATAAGGAGTTGTACATTCTATTAATGTATCTGATATATAATTGGCCATTGTTTTCTTTTCTTCATCTTCTCCAAACAAACAATAATTTATATTATGATTAAAATACTTTCCTATTATTAATATTGTTTCTCCACTATGATAACCTATTAAAGGAGAAATTTCTGTTACTTGAGGATATGGATATAATATTAATTCATATAATAAAGAAAACTCTATATTATTATTACTTATTGATAAATTTATATTAAATGGTATTGTTGTGCTTTCACTATATTTTATAAAATCAAATGATGATGGTGCATAAATAAATAAAGTTTGACTATCTAAATATATTGGTTTAATTAATAATGAATATTTTTCATATGTAAATTTACTCATTAAAGATGCTACATTTAAGAAGTTTTTCCCAGAAATAATTAAACCAAATTTATGATGTAAATATAAATATGAAGGAGATGATGAAGTTATTTCAACTTGAATATAAGTTTTAATTTCATAATAATTTCTACTATGAGGTAAAATTGGATTTGTATTTTGTTTAACTTCTACACTTAAGTAACCATTGATATATTGAGGAGAATTAGAAGGAAAATTTAAAGAAGAAGTATCAGGAGATTTACATTTAATAAAATTTGAAGAAATAAAAGTTGCATCTGTTCTCATTTCTGTATTTAAATCATCTTTAAATGTAAATTTACATTCATAAGTTAAAAATGAATCATAATTATTTCCTATGATATTTAAATCAATCATTCCTGTTGATGAAAATTCTCTTGGATAAATATCATTTACTTCAAATGGTTTTCTATATAATATTTTTAATTCTTCTTTTTGAATTTGAATGATGTTATGTATTACTAAATTTAATATTAAATATTCGCTATTTTTTAAAATAAATGTATTTGATATTATACATTTTATTGTATTATTATCTATAATTGTACTTTTTACTAAGTTATAAAAATTGTTATTATTTTGAAATAAACAATAAATATCTTCATTTAAATACAATGATAAGTCGCTTGTATATATAAATAAATGAGTGGATAAACTATTTTCAAAAGTTATTAAATATAAAGGAGAAAAACTTGTCACTGAAACAAAATTTTTAATATTAAAAGAAACTGAAGAAGAATCACAAGATGATATATAATTAATAAAATTATTCATTGAAATTTGAATACAAATAATATCTCCTTTAATAAAATTATTTCCTTTAGAACATAAAATATTCGTATCATCAAGCATTAAACCAATAGTATCATTGAAAAAAGGTAGTAAAATTTTTGATGAAATTGAATAAATTAAAAATCTACATTTTATTTTAAAATTAAATTCCGCATAAATATCTGTTGATGGAAGGAAAGTATCATTTAAAGTAAGTTTAATGTAATTATCATCATTATAACTATAATAATTCGTAGGAAAAGTTAATGAAGGAGTAATTAAATTAATTCCTACCTTTCTAATAATTATAAATTGCATTGAATTTGATAATAATTTTATCTCATTTAAATTATTAATAATAGAAATCGTATGAAATCCATAATTAATATTTAAAGAACTTGAAATTAAACATTTAAAATAAGTAGCATTATTATTAATAGAATAATCACAATTATCTAAAAGAGTAT
>JAEEGK010001602.1_pt1 | contig 56872 bp, 45 predicted proteins | sample 8958771 | NCBI WGS metagenome assembly JAEEGK01 (sample SAMN16246547, study PRJNA631951) | gut metagenome | biome: gut microbiome; feature: rumen; material: SC-attached | host: Bos | place: Iran: Karaj | collected 2018-10 | reverse complement strand
ATGTCATATAATGTCAGTCGCCTTATGTGTACAGTTTTCCTTGCGGAGAACAGCCCCGCAAGGAAAACTCATGGAAAGGAGATGTGGATATGCTGAACAAAAAGTGGCTCAAAGCTGCCGCGCTGCGCGCTCTCAGAACCGTGGCGCAGACTGCTGCCGCAGTTATCGGCACGGCGACGCTTTTGAGTGGCGTCGACTGGCTCGGTGTAATAAGCACTGCGGCACTCGCCGGAATACTAAGCCTGCTTACAAGCCTCGGCGGCCTGCCGGAGGCAAAATAACCGGGCGGGTTAAGATGAAAACTCATACATTGCCGCCGCAGGCAGAACTCTTTACCCGGGGGGGTTACGCCTTTGCGGCGGCAAAGCCCTTTTCAAGGTCGGCGATTATGTCGTCGATATGCTCCGTGCCGATGGAGAGACGGATGGTGTTGCGGTGGATGCCCGCATCCTCAAGCTCGGCGTCAGTGAGCTGGGAATGAGTGGTGGTTGCCGGGTGGATAACAAGACTCTTTACGTCCGCGACGTTAGCGAGGAGGGAGAAAAGCTCGAGCGCGTCGATAAACTTGAAGGCCTCGTCCTGTCCGCCCTTGATGTCGAAGGTGAAGATGGAAGCGCCGCCGTTCGGGAAATACTTCTCATAGAGCGCGTGGTCGGGGTGGTCGGGCAGAGAGGGATGATAAACCTTCTCGACGAGCGGGTGCTTGGAAAGATACTCGATGACCTTTTTCGTGTTCTCCGCGTGGCGCTCAAGACGCAGGGAGAGGGTTTCGGTTCCCTGAAGGAGCAGGAAGGCCGCGAAGGGGGAGATGCAGGCGCCGGTGTCGCGCAGGAGAATGGCGCGGATATAGGTGACAAAGGCTGCCTTGCCGGCGGCTTCGGTGAACTTGACGCCGTGATAGCTGGGGTTCGGCTCACTGATCCACGGGTATTTGCCGCTCGCCGCCCAGTCGAAGCTGCCGCCGTCAACGATTACGCCGCCGAGAGTGGTGCCGTGTCCGCCGATGAACTTCGTCGCGCTGTGGACTACGATGTCGGCGCCATGCTCGAGGGGACGGATGAGGTAGGGCGTGCCGAAGGTGTTGTCGATTACGAGGGGGATGCCGTGCTTATGGGCAATGGAGGCGATGGCGTCAATGTCGGGGATGTCGCTGTTGGGGTTGCCGAGGGTCTCGATGTATATGGCCTTGGTGTTGGGCTTGATTGCCGCCTCAACCTCGGCGAGATTATGCACATCCACGAAGGAAGTGTCGATGCCATAGAGGGGGAGGGTGTGGGCGAGAAGGTTCGCGCTGCCGCCGTAGATGGTCTTCTGGCTTACGATGTGCTCGCCCTTGGAGGCAAGCGCCTGTATAACGTAGGTTATCGCCGCCGCGCCGGAGGAGACCGCGAGACCCGCGACGCCGCCTTCAAGAGCGGCTATTCTGTCTTCAAAAACGCCCTGAGTGGAGTTCGTGAGGCGGCCGTAGATGTTGCCTGCGTCGGCAAGACCGAAGCGCGCCGCCGCGTGTGCGGAGTTGTGGAAAACGTAGCTTGTGGTTGCGTAAATGGGTACCGCGCGAGCGTCGCTGGCGGGATCGGGCTGTTCCTGACCTACGTGGAGCTGGAGAGTTTCGAATTTATAGTTAGACATGATATGTTACCTCTTTCTGTTATTTTAATATAATGTTGAAGTTTTTCCTGTTTTTAATGGTGTTCGCCGCTGCCTGCGGCTTGTGTTTTTTATTCGCGCTGCCGCAGGGACCATGCCTGACTTCACATTCGTCCGAAGCGGAAATTCGCGCGAACAAGGCGTTCAAAAAAATGGCTCACTGTTCGCTGCCTCCTTGTTTTATCTTATGGCCCAATTATAACCGCGCTCTGCGCGTTTGTCCAATATCCTATCTGAATACTTGGTTATAGGCTGAGACTATAACTGAGCCTATGCAAAATCTCCCGCCACATAAGACGGGTACTCATATAGAAGTTTTGCCCCTGAGCCTTTCAAAGTGCTCAGGGGCATTGTACTTATTGTTACTAAGCTAAATCAGAATTTAGCGGTTCAGCCATTCTTTTAGTCGAGTAAATACTTCTTCCTTATCTTTCAGAGGTATTGTCACATTCTTATTCAACGCATAATGATGACCAAACTCGCTATCAGAATAAATGTTTCCGTTAATAATCATGGACTTATCATATCTTGGCCTTACGTGAATATGAAGATGAGGATCAGGCTCAGATTCTTTATAGAAACTATTCATCAAGCAGCTCCAATTACATAGAGTTGCTCCTAATACAGTCTTTAAGCATGCCTCCACTTTGCATATTAGGTCACGAAGCTCGTCCCATTCATCCTCTGTTAGCTCTGACAATGAAGGACAATGACGCTTTAAAACCAATATGCATCGTCCAATATAGTCCTGTTCATCTGAAAGGAAAACAGACCATGATTTACTTTCGTATATCTGAAACTGTTTGTCTTCTTCAGATAGATTGCACCAGTCACAATTATCCATCTTATTCACCCACAAACATCGATTTATGCTAGTATTTATAGCACAGCATTGAAGGTCTGTCAATGGAAACGCCATAGTACTTCTGACCTTGCATCAGAAATACTATGGCTTAATGCTTCTGTATGAGTACCGGCTATATGAGGCGGGAGATTAAATTTTGCCTATATTTATATAATGTGTATTACTCAGCGATTCTCATGATACCCCTGCAAATATCCGTCTATTTCCTGGACGTACTGCTTTGCTATGCTGCTCAGGACGGCGTTTTTGCGCGTGATGTAGCCTATTTCCATGCGGCTGCCTACGGCGTCCTCGCCCGCGTCGAAGGGAACGGCGGCGTAGTCAGAGCCGTTGAGCTCCTCGCAGATAACGCCGGAGCAGAGCGTGTAGCCTCCCAGCCCGACCATGAGGTTGAGCATCGTGGCGCGGTCGGTCGCGCGGATGATGCGCGGGTATTCGTTCGTGCTGAGAATTTCCTCCGCGTAGTAAAACGAATCGCTCGCGCCCTGCTCAAAGGCGAGGCAGGGGTACTCGGCAAGGTCTTCAAAGCGGATGACGCTCTTTTTCGCGAGCGGATTGCCCTTCCAGAGATAGACATACGCCTTGCACTCCTTGAGCGGGTGGAATTCAAGCTGATTGGAGCGCAGGAGCTTTTCAAGCGGGCGGCGGTTGAAATCGCTCAGATAGAGGATGCCGATTTCACTTTTGCCCGTGAATACGTCGTCAATCACATCGCGCGTCATGGTTTCGCGTATCGCAAATTCGTATTCGTCCGTGCCGTACTTTTTAACGAGCTCGACGAAGCTTTTGACCGCGAAGGAATAATGCTGCGTCGATATGCCGAATTTTTTCTTGAGCGAGCCGCCCTTGCCGTATTTTTCGAGCAGCCCGTCATATTGCTGGATGAGCTGGCGGGCATAGCGGACGAATTCCACGCCGTCGTTTGTGAGCGTTACGCCCCTGCCGCTGCGGGCGAAAAGCGTTACGCCAAGCTCCTTTTCGAGCTCCTGTATGGCGCTTGTGAGCGAGGGCTGGGCGATGTAGAGCGTTTCGGAGGCCTTGTTGAGCGAGCCTGCCTCGGAAACGGCCACGGCGTAGCGTAATTGCTGGATAGTCATGCGTATCACCTTCCAATAACCTATTATAATAGAAGGTTATTACAAATTCAATACATTATCTGAGCCGGAATCCATATTTATGCCAAAATAACGCTGAAACCCGAATAAACCTATTGACATAGTGGGTAAAAGTATATATAATAACCCTTGAAGTCAAGCCCAAGGCGCGAAGCTTCTCGCGCGGCGGGTCAATTTTTTGAAAATAAAACCCATTTAATATATAGGAATTTGATCCGGAGGAACGAATATGTCTGAGCAATTACTTGAGGTCAGAGGTTTGCGCGTCAGCGCCTACGAAAACGAGATCCTGCGCGGGGTAGATCTTGATATAGCAGGGGGCGAAACGCATGTGCTCATGGGTCCCAACGGCGCGGGAAAGTCCACGCTTGCGGCGGCGCTCATGGGTCACCCGGGCTATAAGGTGACGGGCGGCAGCGTGAGCTTTCGCGGCGAAGATCTCCTTAGCCAGAGCGTAAGCGAGCGCGCGAAAAACGGCCTCTTTCTATCCTTCCAAAACCCCGTCGAGGTTCCGGGCGTTTCGCTCGAAAGCTTTATACGCACCGCGCTGGAGCAGCGCAGCGGGACGAAAAAGCGCCTTTGGGGCTTCCACAAGGAGGTCAAGAAAGCTCTGGACAGCCTCCTGATGGACGAAAGCTACGCCGGGCGCGACCTGAACGTCGGCTTTTCCGGCGGCGAGAAAAAGAAGGCTGAGATACTGCAAATGCTCATGCTCAAGCCGACGCTCGCCATCCTCGACGAAACGGATTCCGGCCTCGACGTTGACGCCGTGAGGACCGTCTCGCGCGGGGTGGAGGAATTTCGCAAGGATAAGGACGCTTCGCTGCTCATCATCACCCATTCCGCCGCGATACTTTCTGCGCTCAAGGTGGACAGGGTTCACGTTCTTGTAAACGGAAGCATAGTCGCGGAGGGCGGCGCGGAGCTTATCTCCGAAATCGAGCAAAACGGTTTTGCCAGATTCGAGGAGGCGGCGGAATGAGCGGAGAAAAAACTATCATCGAAGACGTAGACCGCAGTTTTTACGATTTCCGCAACGAGGAAAAGGACGCATGGAAGGTAAAAAGCGGCCTCACCCCGGAAATAGTCGCGCAGATTTCCGACGAAAAGAACGACCCGGACTGGATGCGTGAATTTCGCCTGAAGTCTCTTGAAATATTCAACCGCAAGGAAATGCCGGACTGGGGTCCCTCCATCGAGGGTCTTGACATGGACAATATCGTCACCTACGTCCGCCCGAACACGGAGCGCATGCACACAAGCTGGGAGGACGTTCCCGCGGATATAAAGGACACATTTGAGCGCCTCGGCATCCCCCAGTCGGAGCGAACGAGTCTTGCGGGCGTCGGCGCGCAGTACGATTCCGAGCTCGTTTACCATAACGTGCGCGCGGAGGTTGCGGCGCAGGGCGTCGTTTACACGGACATCGAAAGCGCGCTGCACGGCGAATACGGCGATATGATACGCGAGCATTTCATGAAGCTCGTGCCGCCCACGGACCATAAGTTCGCCGCGCTGCACGGCGCGGTCTGGTCGGGCGGCTCGTTCGTGTATGTCCCGAAGGGAGCCTCCGTCGAGATACCGCTCCAGTCGTATTTCCGGCTCAATTCCCCGGGAGCGGGACAGTTTGAGCATACGCTCATTATCGTGGACGAGGGCGCGCGGCTGCATTTCATCGAGGGCTGCTCCGCGCCGAAATATAACGTCGCCAATCTTCACGCCGGCTGCGTCGAGCTGTTCGTCGGCAAAAACGCGACGCTGCGTTATTCGACCATCGAGAACTGGTCGAAAAACATGTATAACCTCAATACGAAGCGTGCCCGCGTGGAGGAGGGCGGCAGGATCGAATGGGTTTCCGGCTCCTTCGGCTCGCACGTTTCCTATCTTTACCCCATGAGCGTACTCAGCGGCGAGGGCGCGCGCAGCGAGTTTACTGGCGTAACCTTCGCGGGCAAGGGTCAGAACCTCGATACCGGCTGCAAGGTCGTCCACAAGGCGCCGCGCACATCGAGCTACGTGAACACGCGCTCCATATCGAAAAGCGGCGGCATAAGCACCTTCCGCAGCGCCGTCGTGATAGACCCCGGCGCCGAGGACAGCACCTCCTCCGTTTCCTGCCAGTCCCTCATGATAGACTCCGCCTCGCGCTCCGATACCGTCCCGGTGATGGACGTTCGGACGAGCCGCGCAGACGTGGGGCATGAGGCGAAGATCGGGCGCATTTCGGACGACGCGGTGTTCTATTTAATGAGCCGGGGACTCAGCGAGGAGGAGGCGCGCTCGCTCATAGTGAGCGGCTTTGCCGAAAACGTCTCCAAGGAGCTGCCGCTTGAATACGCCGTCGAAATGAATAATCTCATAAGAATAGAAATGAAGGGGGCGATAGGCTGATGAAGACTGTTGTAAACGAGCCTCTTGCGAAAACCTTCGGCTGGCTCCGCGTAAACGGAACGGAAGTGGACGCGCCGGAAAACGCGAAAAAGCTCAGCCTGAGCCTCAGCGAAAACGAGGAAAGAACCGTCGCCGTCGAAAATGCGGCCCAAATCGAGGCTGTGCTCGCCAAGGGCGCGACGCTTAAACTTATCCAGCTTCGGCGCGGCGGGAATGAAACGCTTGTCAGCGATATCCGCGTTAACTGCGCGGAGGGCGCGCGCTTCGAGTGGTACCGCGTAGTGCTCGGCGGCGCGGCGAGCTACGATAACTGCTCCGTGGAGCTTGCGGGCGACGGAAGCTCCTTCGCGGCTGAGCTTGGCTACCGTCTCGGTGGCAAGGAAAAGCTGGACGTAAACTGCGAGGCGATCCACCTCGGCAAGCGCACTAAAAGCGCCATCCATTCCTCGGGCGTTCTTGCGGGCGAAAGCTTCAAGCTCATGCGCGGAACGATAGATTTCCGCACGGGCTGCTCCGGCTCGTCCGGGAACGAAACGGAGGACGTTTTGCTCCTTGACGATACCGTCCGCAACCAGAGCGTCCCCGTGATTTTATGCGCGGAGGAGGACGTTGCGGGCGACCACGGCGCGACGATAGGGCGGCTCGACGAGCAGCTTGTTTATTACCTTGAGGCGCGTGGGATAGAGCACAGCTATGTTTATGAAATGATGGCGAAGGCAAAGCTCGACGCCGTCATCCGCAAGCTCCCGGATGAAAAGCTTCGCCGCGAGCTGCTTGGAGAGGAAGAAGCAAATGAACTGGACTGAGATAAGAAACGATTTTCCGCTGCTTGCCGCCGATCCCGAGCTCGTCTATCTTGACAGCGCGGCGACGACGCAGAAGCCGCGGCAGGTGATAGACGCCGTCCGCCGCTATTATGAGCAGGACAACGCCAACCCCCTGCGCGGGCTCTATGAGCTTTCGCAGCGCGCGACGGAGGTATACGAAAACGCGCGCGAGGCCGTGCGCCGCTTCATCGGCGCGGAAAGCGCGGAGGAAATCATTTTCACGCGAAACGCCACGGAAAGTCTGAACCTCGTGGGCTACTCTTATGGAAGCCTTTTAAAGCCCGGCGACGAAATCCTTGTGAGCGTAATGGAGCATCACAGCAACCTCATCCCGTGGCAGCAGGCGGCGCAGAGAACGGGTGCAGTTCTGCGCTTCATCGAATGTAACGAGGAGGGCGAGATAACAGAGGAAGCCTTTCGCGCCGCGCTCACGGATAAGACCCGCATTGTCGCCATGACGCAGGTATCGAACGTCCTCGGCGCGCAGAACGATATTAAGAAGTTTGCCGCCCTCGCGCATGAGGCGGGCGCGGTGTTTGTGTGCGACGGGGCGCAGAGCGTTCCGCACATGCCGGTGGACGTCCGCGCGCTCGGCGTGGATTTTCTCGCCTTCTCCGGGCATAAGATGTGCGCCCCGATGGGCATAGGCGTCCTCTACGGCCGCCGCGAGCTTCTGGAGCGCATGCCGCCGTTCCTTTTCGGCGGCGAGATGATAGAATATGTCACGCGCGAGGGGGCAACCTGGGCGGAGCTGCCGCATAAGTTCGAGGCGGGAACAGTGAACGCCTCCGGCGCCGTCGGTCTCGCGGCGTCGATAGAGTATTATGAACGCATAGGCTTTGAGAATATCACCGCGCGGGAGGAAGAGCTCGGCGCGGCGGCATTTAACGCCCTCACGGGCATCCCGCATCTTCATCTTCTCGGCGCGAAAACGGCGAAGGCGCACCACGGGATATTCACCTTCACCCTCGACGGGGCGCACCCGCACGATATTTCGGAAATACTCAGCGCGGACAAGGTCTGCGTCCGTGCGGGGCATCACTGCGCGCAGGTTCTGATGCAGCATATGAAAACGCCCTCAACGGCGCGCGTTTCCCTCGCTTTTTACAACACCGAGGCGGAGATAGCGCGTCTGGCGGAAAGCCTGTCCACGGTGAGAAGGAGGCTCGGACATGCAGAATAGCTTTTACCGCGAGATTATAAACGACCATAACCTGCACCCGGCACACAAGCACGCGCTCGACGGCGCGCCCATCGAGCTTCGCGGAGTGAACCCGAGCTGCGGCGACGATATTACCCTGCGCCTGCGCGTGGAAAACGGCGTTATCACGGAAGGGGCCTATACCGGCGACGGCTGCGCCATCTCGCAGGCCTCCGCCGACATGATGCTCGACCTCGTTATAGGCAAAACCGAAGCCGAGGCGCGGCGGCTGACGGATATTTTCATGCGAATGATAAAGGAAAAGGTGACTGACGAGGAACTTGACGAGCTTGAGGAAGCGGGCGCGCTCATCGACGTATCTCATATGCCCGCGCGCGTGAAATGCGCCGTTCTCGGCTGGCGGACGCTGGATAACGCGCTCGAAAAATCCAGATGAAAAGCGCTTTGCTGCTCGGCGCGAGGGACGCAATTTGTTTCCTTTTGCGCTGAACGACGCAAGGTTTCGCCAAACGCCGTATAAGGCTGATTTCACTTCGCCTTATACGGCGCTTTTCATTGTGAGAAACTTAATGTTTACATTTATAATAAGAAACATTATAATAACTTTGACTTTGCACTTTTGCAAATTAAATCGCAGGAAAGAGAGAATGAATATTATGAAGCTTATCAAAAAAAGCGCGGCACTTCTTTTGGCGCTCGCCATTTTGCTCGCCCTCGCGGGCTGCGGCGGTTCCGCCTCCTCCGGCGGTCAGGCCGAGCAGGACGGCGGCGTGCCCTCCGGGCAGGAGGCTCAGAACTCCGAAGATTCCGGCAACGCTCTAAGCGCGGAAGCAGTGAAGGCCTTCAGCGGTTCGGGCGAGGCGGCGATATATAAGGTCGGCAGCGACAAGCTCGCGTTCCTCGTGAAGGGCGATTGCTGCAAGGACGTAGCCCCGCGCGACGAGTATACCGACGGAACGGCCTCGCTTTGGCTTGCCTGCGGCGACGATTGGGAAACGCAGTGCAGCTTTTATTCCTTCAACGCCAACGTGGGCTATAACAAAAACGGCGAGTGGACGGGTTTTTCCTCCGAGTATAAATCCGGCATAATAGCTTCCGAGGATATGTATTTTGTCGAGATTAATAATCCCGGAATTTGCAACGAAGTGAAGCTTTCCGGCAGCTACGAGCTCCGCTATATCCCCAATAACGGCGAAAACAGCGAGAAGAACAAGGTCGCGAGCGGAAAGATCTCCGACATACTCCGCGAGGTTTCCGATGACGACTTCCCGGAGCTTCGCAACAGCATCTATATGTCCGCAACGCCTTTGAGCGCTGCGAAGGCCGATTGGGAGGGCAAATACCTCACTAACTACTGGTCCGACACGCAGGGCTACGTCGAGATAGAGGTTTCCGAAAAGGGCCTGCTGCATTTCCACACCATCTTCGGCGGCGAGGAAAAGGACTTTTACGGCGAAGAGCGCGACTACGACAAGGCGAGCTATGATTACGGCGACTATGAAAGCGCCCAGTGCGAGATAAGCGGCAATTCCACCTCGACAAGCTTCCGCCTCTCCAAGGAAGCGGGCGGGGAAGCCTCCGTTTCCTTCAATCACAGCGATTACGGCGAAGGCAAAAACGTACACATAAGCGCCGACCTTACGCGCATAGACAGCCTGTGGCGCCAGAAGCCCGACGGTTATGACGACACTGACCGTTACGGCAAAATCTCCGATACCCAGCCCGGCGACGCGCAGTATTTCGCGCCCATCACGGACGATTATATCATCAGATACTCAAATACCTACAGCATGAGCGCGGACGAGGTCAGCTATCCCTGCTCATACTCTACGCTTTATTCCTTCGACGCCAACGGCTTTTCCATCGACTCAAAAATCAGGTATCTGTTTGAGTCGGAGGATGCCGCCTCCAAGGTTTTTGCGACGCTGAAATCCGACGAATACTCTACATACGATCTTTCCGGAAAGGCTATATACTATCATAGTAACTATCAGAATTATTATTATGACAATAAGATAGACGTAGCGAGCTATAATTACTGGTATGTTGGCTGCAATTATATCTATGACAGATATGTTAACGACAGCGAATATTATTCATACAGCTACTTGAGCGTTCCTTTCACTGAGGAGGATTTCGGCGTTACCATCGACGACGTTATTTTCTGGCGCGGGATAAAGAGCGGAGACCATTACAGCTTTGACACGCAGGGTGCGTTCCTCTATACCTATGTCGGCGACGACGGAATATCGCTCAATATTTACGAGGATTCCTACGGCGAAAACGCCATGTCGAGTTACCTTGGCTATCTCCGCTTCCACGGCAGAAGCGCCGAGGCTATAAATTATAATACATATTGGGACGACAGCACGAATGATTATCTTCCCTCTGTTGTCGTGAAGGAGCTTAGCTTCACCGAGGAAGAAGCAAGCGTAACCGAGTACACTTACCGCGTGGAGTCTTACGCGGACTGCGAGGTAACGCTCGATAACTACAAGACTAATACTCCGGACAAGACTCTGACCCATCGCTTTGATATGACAAGAGTAAGAGAGTGATAATATAATTCAAACGCAGGCCGAAAACCGGCCTGCGTTTGCGCTTTCTGACCCTTTACTTATCGAAAGACGGGTTTATCGCGTAGATGTTTTTCTGGTTGAGCTTTTCCGTCGCGAGCCGCAGCGCTTCCCCGAAGCGGACAGGATGGAAACAATGACTATATCCGCCATTCTATTTTAATTCGGCCGCTTGTCGCGTAGACGGCACGGATGAGCAGATCTGCGGTTTGGCGCTTGTCGTCGAAGCTCAGCTCTTCCCATGTGTACAGATGGTTCGTGACCTCCGCGCGGCTGCTTTCCTCCGGGGGCTGTAACCTGGAAATGCGTTTTATCAGCTCGTTCTTCCTGCCGTCCAGCTCGCGCAGACGCTCGGAGATATAGCGGAAAAGAATGTCGTCGGCGTCGGCAATGCGCTTTTTCAGGCTCGCGATTTCGTCCTCTGCCTGTGCAAGCTCCGCGCTCAGCGCGGATGCTTCGGGGCCGTGATTATTGTCCCTGCGTTTTCTGAGTGTTTTGAACTGCCTTAGCTTTTTTAGCATTTCGCCGTAGATAAGCTCTTCGTATTCGTCCGAGTGTATCGTGCCGGGGCCTTCGCAGGCTTTGGAGTTCATCCTGTTTGAACAAAGAAAGTATCCTGCGCGCCTTGCCGGGTAATGCTTGGCTACCAGCGCATAACCGCATACGCCGCATTTTATTTTTCCGGCGAGCCATGTGTTCTTCGCCTTCTGACAGGGCTTTATCCGCTGCGCCTCAAGGCACTTTTCGCGGCATTTCAGCCAAAGCTCGGAGGAAACGATGCCCTCGTGCGGAGCCAGCACCAGAAGGCCGCCCTCAAGCTTGCTTTGCTTTCTGCCTGCGGCGTCCTGCCCCCTGTAATAATAGCAGCCGTTTGTCCCGATGAAATCGCCCGCCTCGTTTGCTATGCTTGAGCCCTGCCTGCGGAAGAATTCATAAACCGAAAGATCCGCTCGGACATAGACGGGGTTTTTGAGAATGTCAGCTAAGCGCGTGCGCTCCCAGGGCTTGCCGTTCTTCAGGATGCCGCGCTCTTTGAAGCATCGGATGATGTCGCCGTAGGAGCATTCGGGCCTGGAATAGAGCTCGTAGATCAGCCTGACCTGTTCGGCTTCGCCGGGGCAGATTTCATACATCGCCGTCTTTACGCCGCCGATGGTCGCGGGCGACAGACGAAAACCGAAGGGAACTCTGCCGCCCATGTAAAGGCTTTTTTGGCTGCGCGAGAAGTATGCGTCCGCGACGCGCTTTTGGATCGTCTCGCGCTCAAGCTGGGCGAAAACAACGCAGATGTTGAGCATGGCGCGGCCCATCGGAGAAGAGGTGTCGAATTTCTCCGTCGTGGAAACGAACTCGACCCCGTATTTGCCGAAACGCTCCATCATAGCAGAAAAATCCAAGATAGAGCGGCTGATGCGGTCGAGCTTGTATACTATCACCTTGCTGAGCGCTCCGCTTTCCATGTCCTTCATCATTTCCGTAAAGGCGGGGCGTTCTGTGTTCTTGCCGCTGTAGCCCTTGTCGCAGTATAGCTTGTATGCTTCGCCCCGCGCTTCATATTTGCAGAATTCTATCTGGCTTTCTATGGATATGCTGTCGGCTTTGTCAACCGACTGCCGCGCGTATATCGCGTTCATGTCGCAGCCTCGTTATGACCGTTCTTATCGAACTGCTGAGTGTATTTAATAAAAATATCAAATAACCCTTCTTCAATACACTTTTTCTGCTCATCGCGTTCTCCGGCTGAAAGCTGAGGACTCAGGTTTTCTATAGTAATGACGCCGCTTTTTGACGAAACGCTGTGCGCTTCACTGTCGTAGGCGAAGGGGCGGATAATAATGGCTGTCACCTCCTGACAGCTTCATTTTATTTCAAACGAACTTGTCCCATGCAAAACCTGTGCACTGTATTTGACATCCGAGGCCTTGGCTTCTATAATATATACATAAAATATGATACTAATATCTAATTAAAATCAGAAAATCTAAGCGGAAGGCTTTGCGCCATGCTTCGTTGGGCTTCTTGACCATATATATTCATTATGCTCTGCGAAGCCCGCCTTGCCTGACGCAAAAGCCTTCTCGCATATCTTTTTCTTCTTTTAATCAGATATTAGTATAAAACGGAAAGGACTGCTTTCGATGGATAAGGAGAAAACCGGGAGCTTCGTGGAATTCCGAAATGTACGCAAGGTCTACAGAATGGGTGAAGTGAGCGTCGAAGCGCTGCACGATGTAGATTTCACCATTGAAAAAGGGGAAATCTGCGTCATCGTCGGGCCCTCCGGCGCGGGCAAAACCACGCTGCTGAACATCCTGGGCGGCATGGACCGCCTCAGCTCCGGGCAGGTGCTGCTGGACGGCGCGGAGGTGTCCTCTTTTTCCAAACGCGAGCTGGCGTCCTACCGCCGCTACGATGTGGGCTTTGTTTTCCAGTTCTATAACCTCATCCAAAACCTCACCGCCATCGAAAACGTGGAGCTGGCGACCCAGATCTGCCGCGAACCGCTTGACCCAATGGCCGTGCTGGAGCAGGTCGGGCTGCGGGAACGCGCTCTGAACTTCCCGTCTCAGCTTTCCGGCGGCGAGCAGCAGCGCGTGGCAATCGCGAGAGCGCTTGCCAAGAACCCGAAGCTCCTGCTTTGCGATGAGCCCACCGGCGCTCTGGACTACGTTACCGGCAAGCAGATTTTAAAGCTTTTGCAGGACACCGCGCGGCAGACGGGGATGACGGTAATCATCATCACCCACAACAGCGCCCTTACCGCAATGGCGGACAGAGTGATAAAAATCCGGAGCGGCACCGTGGCGGAACAGACGATAAACGAGCACGTTGTGCCCGTTGAACAGATTGAGTGGTAAATATGCGTAGAATATCTGTACTGGGCCTGTCCGTTTTCAGAGAGATAAAAAGGACTCTGGGGCGGTATATCGCCATATTTGCGATTATTGCGCTGGGCGTCGGCTTCTTCGCTGGGCTGCGTGTTTCCACCGACTCCATGCTGAAAACCGCCGACGAGTATTTTCGGGAAAAAAACCTATATGATTTTCGCCTCATAAGCACTCTTGGGCTGACTCAGGAGGATGTGGAGGCGTTTTCCGGGCTGGAGGGCGTGAAAGCGGCTGTCGGCTCGGTGAACGCCGATTTTCTCTGCAATAGCGGTGGGGGGGACATAGTACTCCGCGCCCACATGCTTACGGACGGGATGAACGAGGCGGACCTCATGGCGGGGCGCATGCCGAGCGCGGCGAACGAATGCACGTTGGACGCGCTGTTTTTCGGCGAAGAACTGATTGGCACGGTCCTCACATTGTCCGACGAAAACTCTGAGGACGTCTTCGACACCTTCGCTTGTGACGCCTACACCGTGGTGGGGCTTGTAAATGTACCGTATTATGTGAACTTCGAGCGCGGCTCAACGACTTTGGGACAGGGCAAGCTCTCTGGTTTCATCTGCCTGCCAGCCGAAGGCTTCGACATGGACTTATATACGGAAATATTCCTCAGCATAGAAGACGGGGGCGCTATATATTCCGACGAGTATGAGGCCGCTCTGGATAAAATGGAGCCTGCCGTCAGTGCGCTCCTTGAGGAACGCGCCGCGCTGCGTTACGATGAACTCGAATCAGAGGCGCTTTCCAAAATCGAGGACGCGCAGGCGGAGCTTGACGACGGCTGGGAGACCTACCGCAGCGAACGCGCGGACGCGGAGCGGGAGCTTGACGATGCTCTTGAAAGGCTTGACGACGCGCGCCGCGAGCTTGACGATGGCTGGGCACAGCTTGAAGACGGCAAAACGGAACTGCGCAAGCAAAAAGATGATGCGGAAATAGAATTTTCGCAAGCCCGACAGGAGCTTGACGATGGCTGGACGGAGCTTGAAAAGGGCAAGGCGGAGCTGCGCGAACAAAAAACGGATGCGGAAAAGCGCTTTGCCGACGCGCAGGCCGAGCTTGACGAAGCCGCCCGTCGCATCGACGAGGGCGCGGCGCAGCTTGAGCAGTGCCGCAGTCTCTATGCAGCGGGCGAAGCCCTCACGTCCGGGATAAACGCAGCGGGCATCGGTAAAAACTATGCGTCCCCGAACGAGCTGATCATGGACCTTGCGAGCGGGACGAACCAGATGCTCAGTGCCATTGCGGACGGGGCGCTTGCGGACTATGGCATGACCGCCCGAACGCTGTGCCAGGCGTGGAATGCCGCCGAGCAGCAGATAGGCGCGCCCCTAAGCAGGGAAACGATTTCTGCGCTGGAATCGGCGCTGACCGATGCGCGCGCGAGCCTCTATGACGGCACGGTTCAGCTTGAAGAGGCAAGAAACGGCGCGGAGGCGGCCTTCGCAGAGGCGGAGGAAAAAATTGCCGCCTCCGAGGCGCAGCTGAACGCCGGGGAGACGGAATACGCCGAAAACCGCGTCGCTGCGGATGACGCGATTAGCAAGGCCGAGCGGGAGATAGCCGATTCGGAGCAAAAACTCAAAGACGGCGAAGCCGAATACGCCGACGGGCTTGGCGAATACGAGGACGGACGCGCCGAGGCGGACGATAAATTTGCCGAGGCGGAGCAAAAACTCGCGGACGGGCAACAGAAACTGGACGAAGCCCGCGAGAAGCTCGACGAACTTGAAGCGCCCACCACCTACGTTCTTGACCGCAGCATGAACATCGGCTGCTCCACGCTGGATAACGATATGGGCATCGTGAGAGCTATTTCGAGCGTGTTTCCGCTGTTCTTCTTCCTCGTTGCGGCGCTCGTGTGCATAACGACGATGACGCGAATGGTGGACGAGCAGCGCACACAAAACGGCGTTCTGAAAGCGCTCGGCTACAACGGCGGAGCCATCGCGGGGCAGTACCTTTTCTATGCGGGAAGCGCCTCGGCGCTGGGCTGCATAGTGGGCTTCCTGTTGGGCTCGCGCTTCCTGCCCATGGCGCTGTGGCGCGTTTATCGGATAATGTACTCCATCGACAGACCCGCTGCACTCGTGCTGGATTGGGGGCTCTTCGCGGCGTGTACGGCGCTGTTTCTGATATGTGCCCTGGGGGCGACCTACCTCGTCTGCCGCCGCGACCTGCGGGAGTCCGCTGCGGAGCTCATTCGCCCGAAATCACCCCCTGCGGGTAAACGCATCCTTATCGAGCGAATGAAATTCCTTTGGAAACGGGTGAAATTCCTCCACAAGGTCTCCATCCGCAATATTTTCCTTTATAAAAAACGGATGTTCATGATGATTCTGGGCGTGGGCGGCTGTACGGCGCTGCTTCTCACAGGCTTCGGCATTCGCGATTCCATCAAACACATTGTAGACTATCAGTATGACGAAATCGAACTCTACGACTGCTCGGTTTCCTTCAAAAACGCGCTCAGCGCGGCAGACGCCGACGCCTTCCGAGTATCCTACGCCGACGAAGTGTCAGACGCGGTGTTCCTGCATTTGAGTGCCGTGGACCTCACTGCAGGCGGCAAAACCCTCAGCATAAACGCCGTGGGCTTCGAGACCGAGCCGGACGGCTTCATCGACCTGCATCAGGGCCAAGCCGGTCTCCCGTGGCCCGGCGTCGGGGAGACGGTCATAGACTACCGCCTCGCCATGGACTGCGGCCTCAAAACAGGCGATATCATCACCCTGCGCGATTCCGAGCTGCGGGAGCTGACGCTTACCGTCACGGGCATATTCGATAACTATATCTACGACTATGCCTTCATAAGCGCCGATACCTTCCGCGAGCAATGGGGAAGCGCGCCGGAACCGAAAAGCGCCTACCTGAAATTCGCGCAGGGAGCGGACGGCCACGCAGCCGCGGCGAAAATCCTCGGCGACAAAAATGTGACCGCCGTAAACCTGCTTGGTGATATGCGCGAACGCATCGGAAATATGCTTTCCAGCATGGACTACGTCGTTCTTATTGTCCTCGTCTGCGCGGGGGCGCTGGCATTCATCGTCCTTTATAACCTCATCAATATCAGCATCGGCGAGCGCCGCCGCGAGATAGCCACGCTGAAGGTCCTGGGCTTTTACCCTAACGAATCGGCAGCTTACGTTTTCCGCGAGAATATGGTGCTCACGGGCGTCAGTGCTGTAGTGGGGCTTCCGATGGGCTACGCCCTCCTATGGTTCGTCATGAGTCGGATAAAGATAAGCAGCTTTTACTTCGGCTGCCGAGCCGAGCCGATGAGCTACGTTCTCTCAGTGGCGCTCACCTTCGTCTTTGCGGCGGCCGTGGTGTTCCTGCTCTGTTTCAAACTGGAGAAAATAGATATGGCGGATTCCCTGAAGGCTATAGAATAAATGTGAATCCTCCGATATTATGCTTTAAAATAATACCTCCGGCGGGCTCGAAGGAGCCGCTGGAGGTATTTTCCAATTATGCAAATCTCATTCGTTTTTATGCTTAATATGTAATAAAAAAGAAGAAAAGCTTTTTAGAAACGAGAGGTCGGAACCCCTTTTTCGCTCCCCTTGCAGGGGAGTAAAGATGCGGTCGGAACCCCTTTTCGCTCCCCTTGGATAAGGGGAGCCGGCTCGGAGGCGCAGCCGACGAGACTGAGAGGTGGAGGGTTATGTAAGGGGGGGTAGTTATTTGGTTGATTGCTGTAACAGCCACTCGTAGGGGACGGCGCCGCCCCCTACAAACAGAATTTTTTGATGAATAACCATATTAATGCCTGCTGCTCTTTACCCTCGACCTCTCAGTCAGCCTGCGGCTGACAGCTCCCCTTATCCAAGGGGAGCAAAAGCGCTGCGCGCGGAGGGGAACGAAGGTGCGGCACAAGGGGAGCGAAGGCGCTGCGCGCTCTAATGGGAGAGACCAGCACCCTTTTTTGCTCCCCTTGCAGGGGAGCCGGCTCGGAGGCGAAGCTGAGAGCTGACTGCGCGGGAACAATTTTGATTTTTATTGAATATTAGAATCAGCGTGTATTTTTTTTCGCGTGTCTGTCAATACTACCCTCGTAACAACCAAACTATGAGGTGAAGCTGATGGACAATAAAAAAAGCGCCCTGGAACGGGCGTTCAAATTCATGGGCGAAAAGGGCTTTTACATAGTCCTTTTCATCTGCGCGGCGGGACTGGGCCTCACGGCGTGGCTCGCAAGGGAGAGCATGGAGGGGCTGAACACAGTGGCGGAGACGGCTGTGAGCGCGGCAAAGGCGCCGGAACGCGCCCCGCTTCCGATGGAGCGCGACGTTATATTGCCCGAGGCGCCGGAAACGGCGGAGCCGGTACAGAACGCGCCGCGCGTCGAGCCCGTCCCGGTAATTGAGCCCATTGCGGAAAAAGTCTCGCCCGCGCCCGAAACAAAGCAGCCGCCGAAGCAGGACAAAATGCCCTCAGAAGCCGAAACCAAGTCCCCGCAGTTCATACGCCCCGTCGCGGGCGCCGTGGAGCGCGGCCACTCGCTCGAGGCGCTTTGCTATGACCGCACGATGCGCGATTGGCGCACCCACAGGGGCGTAGACATCGCCGCCTCGCTCGGCGCGAAGGTTATGGCGGCGGCGGACGGCCTCGTTGAGCGCGTTTACAGCGACGATATGTACGGCTCTACCGTCGTTATCCGCCACGCGGGCGGCGTTGTGAGCCTTTACGCGAACCTCGCGGCGGTTCCCGCCGTCGCGGAGGGCGAACGCGTCGCCATGGGCGATACTATCGGCAGCGTGGGCGATACGGCGATCGCCGAAATAGGAGAGGTGACGCATCTGCATTTTGAAATGTCGCAGGACGGCGAAGCCGTAGACCCGGCAGATTACCTCCCCGAGCCGTAAAATGCCTTGCGGACGAGGGGCAGCGCGAGCTGCGCGCAAAGCCCCGTGAACGCGCCCGTGACCGCGCCGGAAATGAGCAGCACGGGGAAATAGAGCAGGATTTTCGACGTTCCCAATACAACGGACGCGGCCAGAAGCTGGCCGGTATTATGGGCGACGGCGCCGAAAGCGCTGAGCGCCCATGTTTGTTTTTCGCCGAAGACGCGGCGCAGCAGAATCATCACCGCGAGGGCGAGAATGCCGCCCGCAGCCGAATAAATGAAGCTCGCGGGCGAAGAGGAAAACGCGCTGCCGAGCACGAGCTTCACCGCCAGAACCGCCCCGGCCCCGCCGGGGCCGTAGCTGAGCAGCGCGATCAGAACGATGATGTTTGCAAGCCCCGGCTTGATGCCCGGAATGCCGAAAAGCACGGGTATCTGCGCCTCCGCGACGAAAATGACGAGCGCGGCGGCGCTGAGCAGCGCCAGATGGCAGAGCTTTTTCACCTTCATTGCATCGCGCCTCCCGTTATTATGTCCGCCCCGCCCGGATTATCGCCCTCCACGTCGATTTCCACCCGGTTCGGCAGGCACACGACGGGGGAGAGGGGAGAGGCCGCGCCGTGCCTGACGCAGAGCTTGTCCGGGCAGTCCGCCTCGAGCATGGAAATGCGCCCACGCTCTACGAGGACGGTGTTTCCCGCGCCGACGGCGAGGGTGTAGGGCTCCTCCACGGCGGAAAGGTCTATCTGCGCGAAAAGCTCGCCGTCGAGGTAAATCCGCGCCGTCACGGCCCGCGAGGGCGCAATGAGCAGCGCCGCTGCGCTGAGCGCAACGGCGGCGGCAAGCGCGGCTGTTAAGATTTTGGCTGAGCGTTTCATTGTGTAATATATCTCCCTGAGCCTATGCGGACTTTCTTTGTTTTCAGTATATTCTACGCCGGTTTAGGTGTCAAGCCGGGCAGCGGCGAATGCTCCCGGAGCAAAAATTTGACACATAGCGCAGCGGCGATGTATAATATATTCGGTGAGTATATTATGCTTTCTGAGCGCGAATTGGACAGTATCTCCTTTGAATCGTCATTAAATAGAAATCTGCGTAAAATTAGCGCCAAAAATATAGATTCAGCAGTAATTGATACTGTGCTGCGTGATTTGGTTGAGTATAGAAGATTTCTAACGGATGAAAACAGATACAGTATCATAAAAAATATATCTTATAGAATCAAAAGCAAAGAATCCTTGCTTTTTAAATTTGAGAGATATAAAGATTCAGACCGGGATTTAAAAGGTATTCTTAACGACCTGATGGGAATCAGGATGATTGTTCCCGATTACAGGCAACTGGATAACTATGATTATCTTAGAAAAGTGGATATGACGGGAGGAAAACTCCGGGATGACGGATACAGAGGAATCCACTTTTATTATTTAAAATCGCCTACATACTATCAAATAGAAATACAGGTATGGTCTGAACACGACGCAATATTCAATATTTGGGCGCATGATTATCTTTATAAAACCGGAAACGATAGCCTCGGCGGATTGATCAGAAACCGTTATGACAGGGATGAGCTGAAGAATGCAGATGATTTTAACGCTGCATTGGAAACCTTAAAGGGGGCAAAGAGCAATGAGTGAGTTTGGGTATGTTGTAGTGAAAATAAGGGACGAACACGGTTCGGCATTGTATCAGTTCAAAGATATGTCGGAGAGAAGATGCGTGCCGGATTCTTTGGATTTGATTGCCAAACCGAAGGTGCAGGTGGTCGTGCTTTCCGACCCGGAGGCTTACGGCGAGTATAAGCCCTACAGGAACATCGAAACAGCCAGAGATTTATTCGATTATACCCTGTCGCTGAATCCCGCGTAAAAGGTAAACGGTAAAAGATAATAGTGATTCCCGGCGGCGTCCTTGCGACGCCGCTTTTTTTGCCCACGAATTTCCCAAAAATGCAGGATGGCGGGCGCGATTATGCATATTTTCCCTTCAAATTGCCGGAAACGTGCAGATATATGGTGCTTCACAGGCATAGTTTGGTGTTTTTTACATATAAAAACTCATTTACAGCGCATGATTTAAATGATAAACTTAGACTATGACAATTCAGAATGGGAAGCTATACGGCGCTCCCGAAAATAATCTTAAGCATAGTTAAAAATATTGAGCGGGACTTTCGCTCAGGGAGGTTTATACTGTGGCAAGAAAACTGAAAACCATGGATGGAAACACAGCCGCGGCGCATGTTGCCTATGCGTTCACCGAGGTTGCGGCCATCTATCCCATTACCCCTTCCTCCGTTATGGCGGAGCTTGTGGACAAATGGTCTGCCGAGGGGAGGAAAAACCTTTTCGACCAGACGGTTCGCGTCGTTGAGATGCAGTCTGAGGGCGGCGCTGCCGGCGCTGTTCACGGCTCCATCGTTTCCGGCGCGCTTACCACCACCTTTACCGCGTCTCAGGGCCTGCTGCTCATGATCCCGAACATGTATAAGATTGCCGGCGAAATGCAGCCGGGCGTTATCCACGTTTCCGCCCGCGCGCTGGCGACGCACGCCCTCTCCATTTTCGGCGACCATTCCGACGTTATGGGCTGCCGCAGCACGGGTTACGCCATGCTCTGCTCCAATAGCCCGCAGGAGGTCATGGACCTTGCCGCCGTGGCACATCTGGCGTCCATCAAGGGCAGAGTTCCCTTCCTCCATTTCTTCGACGGCTTCCGCACCTCACACGAGATGCAGAAGGTCGAGGTCTGGGATTATGCCGACCTCGGCGAAATGCTCGATAAGGACGCCGTTTCCGCCTTCCGCGCCCACGCCAATATGCCCGCGCATCCCATGCTCCGCGGCAGCGCGCAGAACCCGGATATTTTCTTCCAGAACAGAGAGGCCGCCAACGCCGCTTACCTCGCCCTGCCCGACATCGTGGAGAATTACATGAACGAGGTAAACAGCCGCATCGGCACGAACTATAAGCTCTTCAGCTATTACGGAGACCCCAACGCCGAGGAAGTAATGATAGCCATGGGCAGCATCTGCGAAACTGCCGAGGAGGTCGTTGACTACCTCAACTCCAAGGGCGGCAAGACCGGCCTTGTGAAGGTTCACCTCTATCGCCCGTTCAGCGTGAAGCATTTTGCCGCCGCGCTGCCCGCGAGCGTTAAGAAGATAGTCGTGCTTGACCGCACGAAGGAGCCCGGCAGCATCGGCGAGCCCCTTTATCTCGACGTTGTTTCCGCGCTCAATCAGGCCGGCCGCGCCTCCATCCCCGTCGTGGGCGGACGCTTCGGCCTCGGCAGCAAGGACACCACGCCCGGCGCGGTCATCGCCGCGTTCCGCAACCTTGAAAGCGACAAGCCGATTAATTCCTTCACCATCGGCATCACCGACGACGTTACCCATCTTTCCGTCCCCATCACCGAGGAGCCGGACTGCTCGGCTAAGGACGTCGTGGCCTGCAAGTTCTGGGGCCTCGGCTCTGACGGTACCGTCGGCGCGAACAAGAACAGCATCAAAATCATCGGCGACCACACGGACAAGAAGGTTCAGGCCTACTTCCAGTACGACTCGAAGAAGTCCGGCGGCGTCACGATTTCCCATCTGCGTTTCGGCGACAGCCCCATTAAGTCTACATATTATGTAAACAAGGCCGATTTCGTCGCCTGCCACGCTCCCTCTTATATCGAGAGATACGACATCGTTCAGGACATTAAGCCGAACGGAACCTTCCTTCTCAACTGCGGCTGGGACGTTAAGGAGCTCGAGGAGCGCATTCCCGCGGCGGCGAAGAAGTATCTTGCCGAAAATAACATCAAGTTCTACACGGTTGACGCTATCGCCCTAGCCCGTGAGATAGGTCTCGGCGGCAGAACGAACATGATTCTCCAGGCCGCATTCTTCAAGCTCTCCGGCATCCTCCCGATTGACGACGCCGTGAAGTATATGAAGGACGCCATCGTTACGACCTATGGCCGCAAGGGCGAGAAGGTCGTAAACATGAACATTGCCGCCGTCGACGCCGGCCTTGACCATATCGTCGAGGTAAAGGTTCCCGCTTCGTGGGCTAATCCCAAGGCGGACGCCCCCGTTTCCGGCGCGAAGACCTCCCGCGTCGACCTTCGCAAGTACGTCGATACCATCATGACGCCCGCAAACGACATGCGCGGCGACGCGCTGCCCGTTTCCGCCTTCCTCGATACGGCGGACGGCGCTATCCCGCAGGGCACTGCCGCCTTTGAAAAGCGCGGCATAGCCGTCGAGGTTCCGCAGTGGATCCCGGCAAACTGCATCCAGTGCGCCCAGTGCGCCCTCGTCTGCCCGCACGCGGCGATCCGTCCCTTCGCCTTCAATAAGGCCGAGGCCGACGCCGCTCCCGCCGGAACCCAGCTTACCAAGCTCAACGGCAAGGGCTGCGAGGAATATCAGCTTTCCATCATCGCCTCCCCGCTGGACTGCACGGGCTGCGGCTCCTGCGTGAACGTCTGCCCCGCCAAGGAGAAGGCGCTCGTCCTCAAGCCGCTTGAGGAAATGCTCCCCGTTCAGGACCAGTTCAATTACGCCGCCGAGAGCGTTTCCGAGAAGGAGCTTCCCTTCGCGCTCAGCACCGTCAAGGGCACGCAGTTCAAAAAGCCGCTCTTTGAGTTCTCCGGCGCCTGCGCCGGCTGCGGCGAGACTCCTTACGCAAAGCTCATCACCCAGCTTTTCGGCGACAGAATGCACATCGCAAACGCCACCGGCTGCTCATCCATCTGGGGCGGCAGCGCGCCCAGCACGCCCTATACCGTAAACTCCAAGGGCAGGGGCCCCGCGTGGTCGAATTCCCTCTTTGAGGATAACGCCGAGTTCGGCCTCGGTATGCTCTCCGGCGTGAAGCAGCGCCGCGCGCGCCTTGCCGCTTCCGTCCGCAGATTCACGGAGATTGAGTACGCCGACGAAACCATCGTCGCCGCCGCCAAGGCATGGCTCGACGCTATGGAGGACGCCGAGGCGTCCAAGACGACCGGCGACAAGCTCCTTGAGCTCTGCGTGGCCAACGGCAAGCGCGATTTCACCGGCACTCCCTTCGAGGAGGCGTGGCTCAATAACGGCAAGAAATGCCCATGCGAAGCCTGCGCCATCTGCCGCGAGATAGTTGAGTCCGCCGACCTGCTCGTGAAGCCCTCCTTCTGGTGCTTCGGCGGCGACGGCTGGGCCTACGATATCGGTTACGGCGGCCTTGACCACGTTCTCGCTTCCGGCGAAAACATCAATATTTTCGTGTTCGATACCGAGGTTTATTCCAATACCGGCGGTCAGGCCTCCAAGGCGACGCCCACCGGCGCTGTCGCGCAGTTTGCCGCGGCGGGCAAGGTCATGAAGAAGAAGGACCTCGCGCAGATAGCCATTTCCTACGGCTATATCTACGTCGCCCAGATAAGCATGGGCGCCGATTATACGCAGGCGATAAAGGCCATCCGCGAGGCCGAGAGCTATGACGGACCCTCCCTCATCATCGCCTACGCGCCCTGCATCAACCACGGCTCCAAGAACGGCATGGGCAAGTCCATGTCCACCGCGAAGGCCGCCGTCAACGCCGGTTACTGGAACCTCTTCCGTTTCGACCCGCGCCTTGAGGCCGCTGGCGAGAACCCGCTGAGCGTTGACAGCAAGGAGCCCTCCGGCAGCTATAACGACTTTATCATGAGCGAGGTTCGTTACAGCTCCCTCACGCTCTCCTTCCCCGAGCGCGCGGAAAAGCTCTTTGCCATCGCCGCCGAGAACGCCAGGACGAAGTACGAAAATCTCCTCCGTCAGCGCGATATGTACGAAAACAGCAAGAAATAAGGCAAAGCTCTTATTCGATATTACGGAAAACTCCCGAGACCGCAGGGTTTCGGGAGTTTTTTTGCGTGGGCGGAACGGCGGGGACGCTGCAGACTCCTTTGCTCCCCTTGGATAAGGGGAGCTGTCAGCCGGAGGCTGACTGAGGGGTCGAGGGTGGAGAGCAGCATGCACCACCATGGTTCCACCCGCCCCCGCGCGAAGCGCCTTCGCTCCCCTTCCAGGGGAGCTGTCAGCGAAGCTGACTGAGGGGTCGTCAGCTTCGCATCAACCATATAACTTCCGCCCTCGCATTACCCTCCACCCCTCAGACGCCGCCGCTGCGCGTCGCCGCCAGCTCCCCTTATCCAAGGGGAGCAAAAATGGTGCGGCGCAGCCAAGGGGAGGGGAGTAAAAAAGGTGCGGCGCGGGCAAGGGGATCGAAATCCCGCGCTATGCGCGGCGGGACGTCGAGGGCGCCGTCCCCTACAAACAGTAGTTACAGGTATCAACCAAATTACCCTGTCCCGCGCGGTCACCTCTCAGACTCGCGTTTCACGCGAGCCAGCTCCCCTGGAAGGGGAGCGAAAAATGGTACCGACTGCGCCTTCGCTCCCCTTGGATAAGGGGAGCTGTCAGCGAAGCTGATTGAGGGGTCGTCAGCGCGAAGCGCGTTTTGCTCCCCTTTCAGGGGAGCTGTCGCCGCAGGCGACTGAGAGGTAAACGGTTTCGTATCAACCATATAACTTCCGACCGCACGTTACCCTCCACCCCTCAGACGCCGCCGCTGCGCGCCGTCGCCAGCTCCCCTTATCCAAGGGGAGCAAAAAAGGTGCGGCGCAGCCAAGGGGCAGCGAAAGCGCCAAGCGCAAAAGGGGCTTGCAGCATACGCTGCAAGCCCTGATAAAATCACCTCGGCGCAACTTTCCGCTGTGCTTTACGCTAACCGGAAGCCGCCGACGAGGGTTCTCAGCTTGCCCTCGGTGTCGCGTACGGCGGCATATTTCACGTTATATTCGCGAGCAGCTCCGCCCTTGAAGCCGAAGAGGAATTTCTCATAGCCCGCATCGGGAATCGACCTGTCGTTATTGAAACGGCGCTGCCAGTCGCGCATTTCCGGCAGGCAGGCGTTCGACGAGGCAAAGAAATCCTTTTCAACGCCGGATATTATTTTGCCGTCGGCAGTGGAATACTTATAAGTCAGGCGGTCGATTTCCGCGAAGTAGACGAACATAACCGTATTCGGGTCGGTAAGAATGAGGTCCTCCCACGCGCTGCCCATTTCGGATGCGCGCTGATACTTGCTTATCTCCTTGATGTAGCCGCGCGCCTTTTCCTCCATTAACTTGCGCTCCGTGATGTTCTCTATGGCGACGTAATAGAGCCCGCTGTCGCCGTTGCGCGCGAGGAACTTTGCCCTGCATCGCAGCCACTGGCGAATACCTTCCTCGTCCTCCATGAGTGTGCAGAGCTCGCACTCGGCTTCGTCGCCTATGTTCTTCAGGGTTTCTCCCATGGTTTTTACTATGGTGCGGTTCCCGAAATCAAGCATTTCGAGATAATTCCTGCCGCTCGCGGAGGCTTCTCTGCCGGTCCAGTTAAACTCGCGGTAAAACGCTTCGTTTGAGCGGACGAGCTCAAGTGTTTCGCCGTTATACTCCATGATGCACACGGCGCCGATAAAGCTGTTGAAAATAAGCGTGGACTGGGTGGTGGGATCCCAGAATTCCTTCATGCCGCTGGTGCTCGCCTCGCTGAACTGGTCGGCCCTGCTGATATTGCTGCGGTCTATGAGGTTTTCAAACTCGCCGGCGGACATGGGCCTTGCGAAGAAATAGCCCTGCATGTAGATACAGTTAAGGCTTTTCAGGTATTCCGCCTGTTCGCGCTTCTCGACGCCCTCGGCAATTATCGGGATTTTCAGCCAGTGTGCCATGCGGATGACGGAGCTGAGAATATTGCCGCCGCGCGGGTTATCGTCGCCCGCGGAGAGGAAGCGGATATCGAGCTTGAGGATATCCACGGGAACGTCCTTGAGCATGTTGAGCGAAGAATAGCCGGAGCCGAAATCGTCCATTTCGACGGTAAAGCCGAGGTCATGCAGCTCGCGCACGACGCTTATGAGGCGCTGAGAGTTCTGCATATAGGCGCTTTCGGTTATTTCGAGGCGGAGATAAGAGGTGGGGAGCCCGTAGCTTTCCACGAGCTTCTTTATGCGCTCGGCGATATTGGGGACGTAGAGGTCGACGCGCGAGACGTTTACCGCCACGGATATCGGAACGACCTTATCCTTATTCTTCAGCCAATCGCTCATATAGCGGCAGCTTTCCTCCCAAACGTATTCGTCCAGCAGGAATATCATGCCGTTTTCCTCGAAAAGTGGGATGAACTTATCCGGAGAGAGGAAGCCGAGCGTGGGATGCTCCCAGCGCACGAGCGCCTCCGCGCCGAGAATGCTGCCGTCGGCGTAATTATACTGCGGCTGGAAGAAAACCTTGAATTCGTGCCGTTCTATGGCGGGAAGCATATCGCGGGCGAGCTTCTGGGCGGCGATGAGACTGTCGCGCATGGCCTCGTCATAATAGCCGATGTGGGTCGAGAAATTGCCCTTCACCGAACGCAGAGCCAGCAGCGCCCTGTCGCACATAACGGCGACGTCGAGCTGGCGGTCCTGAATGCGGTAAACGCCCATGCAGTTTGTTATCTTGAACTTTTCGCTATATGCGGAGAACCATGTGACGACATCCGCAAACAGCTTCTCGGGGTCAGCGTCCTTTTCCTCCATGAGATAGGCGAAATGGTCCGCAGAAAGGCGCGCGCAGAGGCAGTTTTCATAGTTTCTGCGGCGGATTGCGTCGCCTATGCCGCGCAGGATACTGTCGCCCTCCTCGACGCCCATCGTATCGTTTACTATCTTGAAGTTATCTATATCCCAGCGGATGATGACATAGTTTTTATCCGGATTTTCAAGGATGCGTTCGCGCGCATAACGGCAGAAGGACTGCTGGTTGAGAAGGCCCGTGAGCGAATCGTGCTCGGCGGCGTAAAGCTGATTCTCCTGCTGCTGGAAGCGCATTTCAAAGAAACGCTGGTTTTCGGAACGGCGAATATAATCCACGCGCTTGATAGCGTTGCGGGTAATCACGTTCAGGCGATCGCCGTCTATGGGGAGCGAAATTACGCTGCACGCGGCGAGGTCGAGAAGCTTTAGCTCCCGCTCGGTGTCGCCGGGGTTAATAAAGGTGATTATCGGCAAAACTATGCCGTTGGCCTCGTCCTTCATATCCTCCATGCACGCCTCGAGGTCGCCCTCATAATCGGCAAAATCGCATATCGCAAGCTTGTATTCGCTCTTGTAGATGAGGCGCTTCGCGTCGGCAAAATTGCTTACGTCTATGAGATAGAAGCTGTTCAGCGCCGACCAGACCATGTCGAGGAACTCGGGGTTGTCGGATATTACGACTATGCGGCTTTTGTCGTTCGGCTGATTTTCGGCGGAGTCCAGCGAATAGCTGCGGCTTGCCTCCGCAAGGGAAATATACCGCCCCATGCGGCGCTTTGGCATCTGGCGCATGGCGGCGCAGGCGAGCTGGGCGCAGCGGACAAGCTCGCTAAAGGACATCTCGCCCGGAATGGCGGAGGCGAAAGCGCCGCCTATTTCAACGGGGATATCCACGAGCGTCTGCGTGAGAACCCTTTCAAGAAGCTGCCTTGCAAGCTCCTCGTTTTCATAGTCGCCCTCGGTGGTGTCCGAGCTGCTTTTCAGAACGGCGATGCGGTTTTCTCCGAGAGCGGCGGTTATGCCGTCGCCCTCAAGAGCGAAGCGGCAGATGCGCCCCGCGGTATACATGATGTGCTGCGCCGTCTGGAGCCCGCGCATGGTCTTGATTTTGTCCATGTTGGCAAGCTCGAATATCGAAAAGATGGCGTGCTCTCCGGGACCGAGGCTGTTTATGAAAAGGGGCGCTTCGCTGAGAAGCGTTTCGCGCGAACAGAGCATCGTCGCGCTGTCGCATTCCTCCTGCGAAAACTTCGTGCTGTTCATCGTGTTTACGCGGCGGATATAGAAGAAACCCATGACGCTTCCGCTGCTGGCGCGGCGGATAAGGTGGATTATAACGCTTAAAATCTGCTTCTTGCCGCCGGCAAGAGCAAAGACGAAGTTGTCGTAGATCCAGCCGCGACCATGGCGGTATTCGGCGGTGATGCGCTCCTGATCGATGAATTTTTTAAACCGCGCCGCCTCATGCTGGCTCGCGAAGAGCTCGCCGCAGCGCTCCAAAAACTCGCCCAGCGTGTCCGCGCAGAAATCCGTGAAGTCCAGCGAGCACTTTTCTATCGCGCCGGTGCTGAAATCCACGCGCAGCTCGCCGCTGATATAGGGGTGGACGAGCTCCATGAAACGCAGCTCTTCCTGATAGGTGCGTATGTCGGAATCGAGGTTCGTGAGGCTTTCTATAACGCCGATTGCGCGGTAAGCCGCGCCCTCAGCGTCGCGCAGAAGGCTGAAATTCGCCTTTATCCAGAGCTCCTTGCCCTTCGCCGCGCGGACGAGCATGGTGTAGACCCTGCCCTCAACGCCGGTTTGTATGTCGTTCAGCATACGCTTGAGCTCAAGCTCGGATTCCGCGGTGGCGGCTATTTTCTTGGAGATTTTGCCCTCGCCGATTCTATGGATATTCGTCTTGTTCGCGCCGAAAAACTCCGTAAGCTCCGGCGTAACGAAAAGCTCGTTCGTGTAGATGTCGACTTCCCAGATGAACCCGCCCATCTGCTTCGCGGCGATCCTGTACTTTTCCTCGGCAAAGCGAAGCTTCTGCTCGGTGCGCTTCAGCTCCGTAACGTCCGTGACGATGGCGAGGATGCTGCGCGAGCCGTCCTCGTTTCGCCCGATGCAGGAAACGCGCAGATGGTGCCACATGTTGATGCGGTCAGCCACGCGGTAAACCGCGTCGCAGTTTTCGCCGGGCTTCATATTCATGAGCTTGCTCTTTATGCTTACCCAGTCTTCGGGGTGGATGTGATTTATTATCGCATCGTAGGGGTTGCTTGCCTCGGCCTCTATGTGCATTGCGCGGAAAAAGCTCGGGCTTATGTAGCTTATTTTTATGCTTTCCCCGATGTTTGCAAGGACGATGCCGCCGTCCATCTGCTCCATGAGAGTTTTCAGCTGAACCGAGGCAAACGTGGGATCCTCCGGCGCCTTTTCCTCGGCGCCGCCCTTAACGGCGGAGGAAGCCTCCCCGAAGGAGACGGAATACTTGCTCTTTCCGGCGTTTTTCGAGCGATAGAGCGCTTCGTCGGCAAGAAGGTACATCGAGCCGAACTCTGCCGTTTCATTCGCCGCGACGTTTACGCCGACGCTCGTCGTGACGATATAGTTGCCGATGGAGATCTGCACCTCGCTGACAATGCGCTGCGCAAACGCCTCCGCTTCGTCCTCGGTGCAGCTCGGAACGAAGGCCATGAACTCGTCTCCGCCTATTCTGCCGACGATGCTGTTTTTCGCCTTGTCGAAAACGTCCATCAGAATCGCGGCGACCTCGGTGAGCGCCATGTCTCCGGCGACGTGGCCCTTGGTGTCGTTTACGTTTTTGAAATCGTCAAGGTCGATGATGAACATGGCGCTGCTTTTGCCGGGCTCATAAAACTTTATGCGCGAGCGGATGCGATCCTCCGTGGCTTCTCTGTTCAGAACTCCGGTGAGCGAATCGTGATAGGCGAGGTTTTCAAGGCGCTCCTTCTCGCGGTGCTCCTTGTCCGTGTTCGTAACGACAACGAAGAGCTTGATATCCTCGGAATACGGAGAACGCACCATCTGTATCGAGGCGCGCATCCAGCGGATGATATCGCCCGTGATAACGCGGAAATCTATGGCGTCCTCAAAAACGTCTACGGAATAGAGGGCGTTGAGTCTCTGGCTGTTGAAAAATTCCCTGTAGCCCTCCCTGTCCTCGACGTAGATGAGGAAAAGAAGGCTGTCGGTAAGTTCGTCTATAGTGGAGGTTTCCGCGCTGCCGTTTACAAACTCCTTGCCGGTGCCTTCAATAAGCTCGACGCGGTCGTTTGTGAGGTTCGCCTCGACGTAGAGCGTGCTGCTGTTGCGGCGCATAGTAAGGTCGTTCTGCATCTTTTCGAGCGCGAGTTCCTTCTGAATGCGGTCGCTGATATCCTCGGAGGAAATCATGCTGTGCGAGGGCTTGCCCTCGGCGTCGAAAATCGTCGTAAAATCGGAATGGAACCAGCGGTGCTCGCCGTTTATGATGAGCTCTATGTTCGCGCTGCCAGTCTCTGCGCCGCTGCGCATGAGTTCTACGAAATCAAGCAGCGGCTGCGGCGAAAGGACCTTGAAGGAGGGGAAATTCAGGATCGCCTTGCGAAGGTTGGGTATCACGCGGTCGATATGATAAAGCTCCACGACGTTGCCGTAGTTTAAAAGCTCGTCGCGCTTGATGTCATAGCGCATGAGCGATTTTCCGCTCTGCTCAATAACGATGGCGTTTTCGGCGTTGCGCTCGCGAAGCTCAAGCTCCGCGTTCTTCTGAACGGTGATGTCCGCCGCAGTTATCATGACGAGGTCCCTGCCGCTCCAGCGTATGCGCGAAGCCTGCGCGAGAAGCCATTTGTCGCCTACCGTCAGCTCGACGGATTCGTTGTTGTTTTCGTAAATAAGCTTATTTATGGGGCAGAGCTCGCAGCCGCTGTTTTGCCCGCGAAAGGCGAGATAGCAGGGCATGCCATTGCAGTCCTCGCGAGTGAAGGCGCGCATGATATGGTTGGAGTATACCACCTCGTAGCTGAAAGGGTCTATGAGAGCGGTGAGCGTGGGACTCGTATCGAGCGCGGCGACGAAATCGACGGAAAACTCCGCCTCTTCGCCCTTCCTGGACTTGATGAGGTACATCCCCACGAGCTTGAGGACCCACGCGAGGGCATAGATATCCGCCTCGGCAGGAAAAGCCTCGCTCCTGCCGAAATCAAAGCCTATAAAGCCGCGGAAAATGCTGCCCTCGTACAAAACGTACTGGAAAAAGGCGTTCACGCCGCTTTCTACGATTATGCGCCCAGCCTCGCCGGGGAGGGCGGAGGGGTCTGTGCAGATGAAAAAGCCCTTGTCGTTGAAGCTTTTCAGATAGATGTTTTCGCCTTTTTCGTTTCGGACGTAGTTAAAATGGCGCAGCATGCTCTTCTGTGCGTTTACTCCCTCGGCGCACCATTCAAAGGTCCTGCGGCTCCAGGTAAAATCGGGCGAGTTTTCGCCTATGTATGCGCGGCTCGCGCCCAGCCTTTCCCCAAGGAGAGACAGCGCGGCGTTGATCGCCTCCGCCGTTCCCGTTGAAGAGTAAAGCAGGGCGACCATTTCCTCCGCGAGAGTGTTTGTATTTTTGTCAAAAGCCGTTTTCACAGATTATTCCACCCCTTATGCAGCCCGAAAACAGCGCCCTGTCGGGAGCGTTACGCGTGATAATAAAACGCGCCGAGCCACATTTTTGAAAAACGAAATAAACTAATTATAATTATATAACATATATCGTTACTTTCGCAGTCTAATTTTATGGGTTTATTGCAATTTTGTAGGAATTCACAAGGTTGTTTGGGGGCTATCCCCCGGATGCAAGGACAAAACTATACGCGTTTTGTAATATATGCTTAAATAATGCCTTAAAAATTTGTGTAATATTGTGCTAAAGCCGGTAAAAAAATACTTGGAAAATAGTTCCGCTTAATGATATAATAATTAAAAGGTGTAACTGCAGTTCGTCGTTTTTCACTAAGTCCTTGTTTTCGCGGCGCTGTACGCGAATAATCCCTTATACATTATGCCGCGGCATGAACAGGAGAGTAGGCAGCATGGCAGAAAAAGAAGAATCCCGCCTTAAAAGGCTGGAAATGAAGCTTCTCGGTTCCTTTGAAATGGATTCCTCCGACAAACAGCTTGACGAGACTGTTACGCGCTCAAGTAAAACCTGGGAGCTCTTTGCATACCTTGCGCTCAACCGCGCCAGGAAGGTCCCTCTTGACGAGATAATTTCAGTCGTTTGGGGAGAAGGCGGGCGCAACCCCACAAGCGCGCTGAAAACGCTTATGCACCGCTCGCGTTCCGTGGTTTTCGAGCACCTCGGCGAGGGCTTCGACCTCGTGAACTCCTATCGCGGCGCTTACGGCTGGAATCCCAACGTAGTCTGCGCCATCGACGTTGAGGATTTCGCGGAAAGCTGCGAGGCCGCCGCTCTTGCGGGCAGCGACCCGGAGAAGCAGCTTTCGCTGTACAAAAGCGCGCTTTCCCTCTATCGCGGGCATTTTCTCACGAAGCACGAAAGCCCCTGGATAGAGGAATACCGCGAGAAAATGCGCAAAATATTCAACGATGCGCTCTTCGCCTTCTCAGAGCTTATGCTCGACGCGTGCAAATACGAAGAGCTTATCGCCGCGCTCCTGAAAATAACGAGCATCGAGCCGAACAACGAGCGTCTTCACAGCTATATCGTCAAGGCGCAGCTCCGCTCGGGCAACAGCGCCGAGGCGCTTAAATACTATAAGGCGGCGACCGACCAGCTTTACCGCAATCTCGGAATCCGCCCTTCGGAGTATCTGCAGGACGCTTATACGGAGATCATGCAGTCCCACGGCGACATGGAAACGGACCTTTCCGTCGTTCAGACGAAGCTTGAGGAAAGCAGCGAGATGGGGGGCGCGTTCTTCTGCGAGCTCGGCTTTTTCAAGCAGGCGTACCAGCTTGAATCGCGCATCGCGGAGCGCGATGGGACCTGCGTGAACCTCGCGCTCGTGAGCGTTTCCGCGCAGGACGGTTCGCTCCCGCCGCTCGGTCAGCTCGGCAACGTCATGGATAATCTGCTTGAGGTTTTCACCTCGCTCCTTCGCAAGGGCGACGTTATCTCCAAATACAGCGGCGCGCAGTATATCATCATGCTGCCCACGCAGACGGTCGAGGACGGAGAGGCGATAATGCAGCGCCTCATGAGCACCTTCAGCTCCCGCTATCCCCGCTGCCCGCTTACGGTTTCCTACGATATCCACCCGGCTAATATCAAGCTATGAGGAGCGTTCGTGCGGGTTATGTGCCGGGAATCGTGTGATTATATGGAATTAAAAACCGGGCTGCGGCAGGATATCTGCCGCAGCCCGGACTGCTTTGCCGGCACCCTTTTTCGCTCCCCTTGGATAAGGGGAGCTGGCGGCGGCGCGCAGCGGCGACGACTGAGAGGTGGAAGGCAACGAGCGGTCAGCACCCTTTTTTGCTTCCCTGAAAGGGGAGCAAATGGTGGGTGGGCAGCGGCGAAGAGAGAAGAGTTGCGGTGCGCCTGCGGCGCGGAATTTGGAATTTGTGTGGGACGCGGGCGGAACCATAGTAATGCATACTACTCTTTACCCTCGACCTCTCAGTCGCCTGCGGCGACAGCTCCCCTTATCCAAGGGGAGCGAAGGTGCGGCGTACTCTAATGGGAGCGGCCGAAACCCTTTTTTGCTCCCCTGAAAGGGGAGCGAAGGTGCGGCGTGCTCTAATGGGAGCGGCCGAAACCTTTTTTGCTCCCCTGAAAGGGGAGCTGGCTCGCGTGAAACGCGAGACTGAAGGGTGGCTGTGCGGGAACGATTTTGATTTTCCTCTTTTTATTGCATATTAGTATGACAGGTTTCTTTCACACTATCTTCCCGAAGCTTTTCGCTCATGGATTTGTCTGCAGAATGCGGGCTGCGGCAGGATATCTGCCGCAGCCCGGAGTTTCGTTTTGTAAGGCGGCGAACGGCGCTTATTCGCAGACCTTTTGGAACGCGAGGCGCGGGGTTCCGTCCTCTATGTAAATCGTCCCGCATTCGGTGAAGCCGTTTTTCGCGAGCACGGCGCGCATAGCGGAGTTCGTCTCATGCGTGTCGATGCGTATGTTCGGGCAGAGCGCCGCGCAGAAGCGAAGCGCCTCGCGCATGACGCCGCGGCAGCTCCCGTCGCTTCCTATGCGGTGTATGGTGCCGTAAGGGAGGCCGTTGAGCCATGCGCCGTCTATGCGGGCGTAGGTCGGGTCGTCCCCGAGGATGAAGGCGAAGCTCGCGACGGGCCTGCCCTCGTTTTCGATAACATATCCGACGCCGCGTTCAATGTCGTTCTCAATGAGCTCCCGCGATGGGTATCCGTTTACCCACTGCACGGTGTTTCCCGTGCGGCGTATGGTTTCCCGCGCGGCGGCGATTATTTCCATGACGGCGTCAAGATCCGCGGCGGTGGTTTTTCTCGTAAGCATGCTTTATGCCTCCGTTTTTGCCAGAAATCTGTTCAGCATGGCGCAAAGCTGGGCGCGGTCAAGCTGAGCGCCGGGGCTGAGATATTTGCTGTCACCGTGGACGCTGCCCTCGACGAGCCCCGTGTCCAGCGCCCAGAGGACGCCGTCAATAAGCTCGGGCGGGCAGTCCGCCATGTCGCAAAAGCCGAGCGCGCGGCGCAAGAGCTCCACAGGAACAGTATCTCCAAAGCACTCCGCCTTGCCGGCCGCGACGGAGTAAGCGTAAATGAGGCCAAGGGCTTCGGCGCGCGTAACGGCGCGCTCCGGCTCAAAAATATCCCCGGCGACAGGCGCAAGAATGCCGAGCTTTTCAGCCCAGCAAACCGGCGAGGCGAACCAGTCTCCGGGGTTTACGTCGCTGTATGATGTTGGGTAATCCACGGCGGGCGAGCCAGCCATGCGCCAAAGGACGGAAATGAGCTGCGCACGGCTCAGACGCGCTTCGGGCGCGAAAACGTGCGCCTGGACGCCGGAGAAGAGTCCCGCGTCGAGCATGGCGTTAACGTCGGCGTAATACCAGCTCTGCTCGGAAATATCGCGGTAAAAATTCAGGCGGCCGAGACTGTCAAGATTATAAATGAAGGCCGTCGTCAGCTCATATTTGCCGCTTTCCTCGTTCTGCCATGCCGCAAAGAGGGTAAAACGGTCGAAATCCTGTTCAGACCAGCTTTCGTCCGGGAAAATGCGGGCGTTATCGGGGATAATTTCGCGTTCGAGGGACTTGTTCGCTATGCGAAGCTCCGTCTCCCATTCGCCGTCCGTCGTAAGCCAGCGCCCGTCGGACTCGCGGCGGACATACCATCCGGCGAGGCGGCAGCCCTCGCGCCAGCAGAGGTTGCGCGTTTTTATAACGTCGTCCGTCGAGTCCTCGTCGTTCTGGTTTTTGTAGATGATAAGCGGCGCGCCGGAAACGGTGAACTGCGTTCTGCGCTCGCCCTCGCCGCCGTTAAGGTCGTAATCCATGCGGAAGAGGTTCGGGCGCCCGATGAGCGCGGAGACATCCTCCTCCTCGGCATATACGCCGTAGCCCTTGATGTAGGGGTCGGTGTATTTATAGGCGTTTACGCGCGTGAAGTCCTGAGAATTGCCCTCCACGGTGTAAAGGAGCTCGTCCGCCGTGCAGAGGACTATGCCGACGTGGGACCATTCCTCGCCCTCGTTGGCGAAGAAGATGATATCGCCGGGGAGGGGGGTATATTCGGCTTTGTCGAAAAACGGGACGCCGAAATAGGGCGCCCGCGCGACGAGGGAGTTCGCGATGACTTTTTTCGGTATCGCCGCCTGCCGCGCGCACCATGAAACGAAGGCGGCGCACCAGGCGTAGCCGTCGCATCCGGCGAAATAGCCGTATTCGGTGTAGTTCTGCTCGCTGTCAATCCCGGAGCCGGAATGATCCCCCTCGTCGCTTTCATGGTAGCCCACCTGCGAGAGGGCGACGTTTACGAGGTCGGCGCGGTAGTTCCCCGTGAGGCTCACGTCGAGCAGGCTTTGGTAGAAGCGGCTCTCGACATAGGAGCGCGTGGGGAGATACGAGGGCATTACGGCCTTTGCCGGGGGAACGGCGGAAATGAGCAGCGCGGCGGCAAAGATAAAAGATAAAACACGTTTTAACATAAACAAATGGTTTCCTTAGCGCAAATTATTGAAAAAGGCGTTTAAATCCGGGGCAGACCGCAGACAAAACGCCTGCGAGGGGTCCGTTTGAAGGCGCTTAAAGCTTGAAATCGTCCTCCGATAGACCGAGCGTGGAGGGCGCGACGGGCGCGTCGGGGACTCTTTTCAGGGGATCGTAATCAAAACGGCGGCATTTACCCCATGGCTTTACGATGCCCTTTTTTTCGCAAATCAGGGAATCGTCGTCCACGCGGGCGCCGTGAGAGCAGTAAGCGCAGCTCGGCTCGATCTTTTTGTTGAAAAGCATGATTAATCCACCCTTCTCCAGTGTTAAATGGCGAAAAACGGAGTTTTTGCGGGCCTGCGCCGTTTTGCGGCGAGGCTTTTATAATTATACAATATTATCGCCGCTATTTCTACTGTTTTTTATATTGAAATGAATGGAAAAATGCAAAAAAACAGACGCGTGAGCGCCGCCGCGATAAGGCCCTGAAGGAATTTGCCCGCGGCGCAGCTTTTGCCGGAAAGTCCGGCGACATAGAGGACGGAGGCGGTTTGACAGTGTACGGAAAGCCCGCCCCAGCCCAGCAGGAAGGCCGCCGCGCCGAGCCTCGCGGGAAGGGGAGAAGCGCCGCCGCGCAGCGCGAGAACCCCGCTCGTGAGCTCAAAAAAACCCGTGACTATGCTCTCCGCCGCGCCCTCCGCGCCGAGAGGGGAGAGGAGCGCCGCGACGGGGTGGGCGACGAGCGAAAAGAGCCCCGCCTCGCGCAGGAGAGCCAGCGCCACGGCGAAGAATACGACGAAGCCGCATATCCCGACGAGGGACGCCGCCGCGCCCGTCACGGCACCGGTAAAGGCTTCGGAAAAGGCGGGCGACGCGGTATTTTCCCGCGTCTTTGGTATTTCCGTCTGTGCCCGTTTCCGTCGCGGGAGCGAGAAAACGAAGCCCACTATCAGCGCGGCGAGTACGTGCGTTATAAAAAGCAGCAGGCCCGCGCCCGTGCTTTCAAATACCCCCGCGCCCGCCGCGCCGAAGATGAACGCGGGGCCGGAATTGTTGCAGAAACGCAGGAGACGGCGCGCTTCGTCAGCCGTGCATTCCCCGCGCTCATAAAGCTGCGAGGCCGCCCGCGCGCCGACGGGGTAACCGCCGACAAGTCCGAGCACAAGGGGCGCGGCACAGCAGCCGGGCAGCGTGAATAACGCCCTCATGAAGGGCTGGGCAAGCTTTGCCGTTTTTGCCGCAAGGCCGAGCTCCACCGAGAGAGACGCCAGAACGAAAAACGGCAGCAGCGACGGGATAAGCACCCTCGCACAGAGCGAGAGAGCCTCGCGTCCCGCCGCCATTGCCTCCTCCGTGCGCCAGACGAGCGCCGCCGCGAAAACCCCGGCCGCGAGCGCTGCGGCAAGCCTGCCGCTCCGCGCCGCCGCACTTCTGCGCGCGGAAACGCCGCCGCGCGATAAAATGAGCATCGTTCACCGCCTCCTTCATGAAAATATATACCCTGCGGCGGCAAAAAATGAAAAAAACCTCCCCCGCGCGCATAAGCTTTCAGCGGAGGTGTGCAGCATGACAAAGACTTACGCAGCCGCAGAAAAAGCGGCGCGCCTTTTGAATATGCCGCTTGAGTACGCGGCGGGCTTCCCCCGCGTCCAGCTTGACGGCTACGGGACCGTGCGCGTTGAGGCGCACAGGGGCGTCCGCGCCTACGCGCAGGACTGCGTTGAGCTCGGCGCCCGCGGCGCGGTTATCCGCGTGCGGGGAAAAGGGCTGGAGCTGCGGCGGCTCAGTACGGAGCTCGCCGTTGTGTGCGGGGTGATCAATTCCGTCGAGCTAGTTTACGAGGAGGGGGCGCAATGAGCGGCTTTTCGGAGCTCGCGGCGGGCAGCGTCACGCTGAGGCTCAGCGGAGTGAGGCCGGAGCGGCTTTTGAACCTGTTTGCGCGAAGCGGCGTCGAGCTGTATTCCTGCCTGAGCCTGCCGGACGGCTCGCTGCGGGTGCGTCTGCGCCGCCGGGATTTGGCGCGGGCAAGGGAAATTGCCTGCGGCGCGGCCTGCGACTGCGTTTTTGAAGCCTCGGCGGGCAGCGCGCTGCTGTACGGCATAGCGCGGCGCAGGTGGGTATTCGCCGCGCTGCTGTTTGTCTGGCTCACGCTTACCGCCGCGCTCTCCCTTTTCGTTTGGGAAATCGAGGTAAGCGGCAACAGCACCGTGACGGACGCGCAGATACTGTCCGTGCTCGCGGAAAACGGCGTCGGAATCGGCAGCTTCGGGCCGCTCATCGAGCGGGAGCGGACGCGCAGCCTCGCGCTGGAAAAGCTCCCGCAGCTCGTTTGGCTCACGGTGAACGTGCGCGGCAGCCGCATGGAGGTTATAGTTCGCGAGCGCCTGAAGGCTCCCGAAATCCGCGATAAACGCGGGAACGCGGACATAGTCGCCGCCCGCGCGGGTCTTATCGAGGAAATGAAGGTATATGAGGGCGCAGCGACGGTGAAGGCGGGCGACACTGTCGAAGCGGGCGAGCTGCTCATTTCGGGCGAGCTTGTGAGTCTTTCCGGCAAAAAGCGCTCCGTTCACGCGCTTGGCGAAGTAAAGGCGCGCGTATGGTACAGTTTTTCGGGCGCGGCGCCGCTCAGTTACGTCGAAAAAATCCCGACCGGGGAGGAATCGGGCAAAAAAGTTCTGTTTATCGGTCCTTTCAGAATAAATTTATATAATAATAGTGGAATTTCCGAGTGCTCGTGTGATAAAATAATTGATAAAAAGAATGTTGCCCTGCCCGGCGGCGTGAAGCTCCCGATTGGGATCGCCTCAACGAAGCTGCGCGCCTATGAGGGCGTCACCGCGCGGCTTGACCCGAAGGAAGCGGAGGCAATGGTCAAGGCGGCGCTCGACGAGCGCCTTGCCGAGCTGGAGGGCGAGGTCTTGTATAAGGAGTACGAGACGCGCCTGAGCGGCGGTTTCGCCGTGGTGACCCTCCGCGCCGAGCTTGTGCAGAGTATAGGCGTGGAGCGGGAGCTTGCAGGGAGCGGCGCTGTGCGCCATTTGCTCCCCCTTGGATAAGGGAAGCTGACTGAGAGGTCGAGGGTAAAGAGCAGTATGCACTGCTATGGTTAGTTGTGCCCCGCGCCGCAGGCGCGATTCGCTCCCCTTGGATAAGGGGAGCTGTCAGCGAAGCTGACTGAGGGGTCGTCAGACTTCGCATCAACCATATGGATTCCGTCCTCTCATAACCTTCCACCCCTCAGACGCCGCCGCTTCGCGCCGCCGCCAGCTCCCCTGCAAGGGGAGCGAAAAAGGGTGCGACCTCTCGTTACCTTCCACCTCTCAGTCTCGTCGGCTGCGCCTCCGAGCCAGCTCCCCTTATCCAAGGGGAGCGAAAAAGGTGCCGACCGCGCTTTTACTCCCCTGCGAGGGGAGCGAAATCCCGCGCCGATGGCGCAGGCAGACGGTTGGAGCTTTGCGGAAACCTCACGTTGCTGTAAACATAACACATAACAACGATAAATAGCATATACCCGAAGGAGATATACACATGACAGAACGCAGCATAAGCGTTGACAGAATGGAAAATTTGATAAACGTTTTCGGCTCGTTTGACGAAAACCTTCGCATCATCGAAAGCGAGCTGGACGTCAAGGTCCTTGACCGCGACTCGGAGCTGAAGATATCCGGCGAGGACGAGGAAAACGTCGCCTGCGCGGAAAAGGCGATAGAGGGGCTTTTAAGCCTCGCCGCGCGCGGGGAGAGCATCACGGAGCAGAACGTAAGGTACATCGTAAAGCTCACGCAGGAGGGCAAGGCGGAGAAAATCGCCTCGATGGCTGAGGGCGTCGTCTGCATAACGGCGAAGGGCAAGCCCGTGAAGGCCAAGACTCTCGGCCAGAAAAACTACATCGACGCCATCAAGAACAACACCGTCACCGTCGCCGTCGGCCCCGCCGGAACGGGCAAGACCTATCTCGCCGTCGCCGCCGCGGTCACGGCCTTCCGCGCAAAGCAGGTAAACCGCATCATCCTCACGCGCCCCGCCGTTGAAGCGGGCGAAAAGCTCGGCTTCCTGCCCGGCGACCTGCAAAACAAGGTAGACCCCTACCTGCGCCCGCTTTACGACGCGCTTTTCGATATGTTCGGCCCGGAGACCTATAATAAATATCTCGAAAAGGGCAACATCGAGGTCGCGCCGCTGGCCTATATGCGCGGCAGAACGCTGGACGATTCCTTCATCATCCTCGACGAAGCGCAGAACACCTCGCGCGAGCAGATGAAGATGTTCCTCACGCGCCTCGGCTTCAACTCGAAGATAGTCATAACCGGAGACGAGACGCAGATAGACCTTCCCGCCGACAAGACGAGCGGCCTCAAGGAAGCCGTGCGCGTGCTCAGCGGCATAGAGGATATAGAGATATGCCGCCTCACGAGCGCGGACGTCGTGCGCCACGTGCTCGTGCAGCGCATAATCGAGGCCTATGAAAAATATGAACGCGCGCGCCCGCAGCCTCCGCACAGACCCGGCGCGCCGCGCCAAAATCAAACGAACAGAGGGCGTAGAAAATGAGCCATAAGATAGTAATTAACAGCGAAAACGGCGTTACCGCCGCATGGCGCTGCGCGGGGCTTGTCCGCCGCGCAATTTGCGCCGCGCTCGACGCCGAGGGCGTTTATCTCGACTGCGAGGTGAGCGTCCTTTTCACGGACGACGAGGGCATCCGCGCGATTAATAAAGATATGCGCTCCGTCGACAGCGCGACGGACGTCCTGAGCTTCCCGAGCTTTTCCTTCACGCCGGGGGATTTCCGCGCGACGGAGGACATGCTGGACGAGGAAACCGGCCTCCTGCCCCTCGGCGACATGGCGCTTTCCGCCGAGCGCATAAAGGCGCAGGCAGAGGAATTCGGCCACAGCGTATGGCGCGAGACGGCCTACCTCGTCGTCCATTCGGTGCTGCACCTTTTGGGCTATGACCATCTGGACGAGGGCGAGCAGAAGGCGAAAATGCGCGAGCGCGAGGAGGCCGTTATGGCCGTCCTCCACCTTGAAAAATAAGGAGGCGCGGGAAAATGAATATCGAAAAAACCGCTCTTATCAACATCACGGGCCGCCCGAACGTCGGCAAATCGACGCTTGCCAACGCCATCGCGGGCGAAAAAATCGCCATCGTGTCCAATAAGCCGCAGACGACGCGCGGCAGAATTTACGCCGTCCACAATCTCGGCGACACGCAGCTTGTTTTCATGGATACCCCCGGCTTCCACAAGCCGCGCACCAAGCTCGGCGACTATATGGTAAACGTCGTCCGCAAGAGCTTTTCCGGCACGGACGCGACGGCGCTCGTCGTGGAGCCCATAGCCTCCGTCGGCGAGCAGGAGGCGCAGCTTATCGAGTATATAAAGGCCGACTCCGTCCCCTCCGTGCTCGTTATAAACAAAATCGACACGGTGAAGAAGGAGGAGCTTCTTGCCGTTATCGCGGCCTATTCCGAGGCACACGATTTCGACCATATCATGCCCATTTCCGCCAAGACGGGCGAGGGCGTAACGGAGCTCATGGAGCTTTTCAAAAGCTTTGCCAAGCCCGGTTCGGCGCTTTTCCCCGAGGACATGGTAACAGACCAGCCGGACAGACAGATAATCGCGGAGATCGTGCGCGAAAAGCTCCTTTACTGCCTTGATAAGGAGATACCGCACGGCACGGCGGTTGAGATAACGAAATTCTCCGAGCGGGAGGAAACCGAGATAATCGACCTCGACGTTACCATATACTGCGAAAAGGCGAGCCACAAGAAGATAATCATCGGCAAGGGCGGCGCGATGCTCAAAAAGATAGGTGAGATGGCCCGCCGCGACATAGAGCGCTACATGGGCACGCGCGTTTATATGCAGACCTGGGTAAAGGTCAAGGAAAACTGGCGCGACAGCGATTTTCTGATAAAAAACTTCGGCTTCAACGCCGAGGACTGACGGGCTTATGTATATCACCACGAAGGGGCTTATCCTCCGCACGGCGGACTATAAGGAAAGCAGCCGCATGCTCACAGTCCTTACGGAGAGCGAGGGCAAAATCTCCGCCTCGGCGAAGGGCGTGCGGCGCAAAAACAGCCGCCTTGCCTCCGGCGCGCAGCTTTACGCCTATTCGGAGCTTACCTTTTCAAAGACTGCCGGGCGCTATAATCTCACGGAGGCCTCGGCTATCGAGCTTTTTCCCGGCATAGGGGCGGGCGGGCTGGAAAGCCTCGCGCTGGCGGCGTATTTTGCCGAGCTGCTGGACGCTGTCTGCCGCGAGGATATACCGGAGGATGAAATCCTGCAGCTCGCTCTGAACGCGTTTTTCACGCTGAGCGAGGGGAAAAAGCCGCGCGATATTTTAAAGGGCGCCTTCGAGCTGCGCCTGATGTGCCTCGCCGGTTACGCGCCGCCGCTTTCCCGCTGCTCGCGCTGCGGCGAGCCGGAGCCGGAGCTGCCCGTTCTCGCCGTGGAGGGAGAGGGGCTCATGTGCGCCTCCTGCGCCGCCGCCTCGGGCCTCCGTTCGGTTCGGCTCTGCGCCCGGTCACTCGCGGCGATGCGCTATGTCGCCTCCGCCGAGCCTAAGCGCGTCTTTTCGTTTTCGATGGACCCCGACGCGGCGGCGCGTTTTTCGCTTGCGGGGGAGAGCTACGTTTCGGCACAGCTTGAACGAAGCTTCCGCACGCTTGATTACTATAAGGAGTACACACGCTTATGAACGCTCTTTATGAAAAATCCATAAGACTTCTGGAGCTTCCGCGCGTTCTGGAAATGCTCGCGGCGGAGGCCGTCAGCGAGGGCGCGAAGGAACGCGCAAGGGCTCTTATGCCCTCGGGCAGCGTTTATGAAACGGAAGCGCTTCTTCGCGAAACGAGCGACGCGCGCGACCTCGTTGCCTACAAGGGGACGCCGCCGCTTTCCTCGATAAAGGACGTCGGCGCGAGCCTTGCGCGCGCAAAGCTCGGCGGCTCCCTCAACCCGCGCGAGCTGCTCGATACGGCGAACCTCCTGCGCGCGGCGCGGCTTGCCGAGGATTACGGCGGCGCGGCGCACGATAGCTCGCTATACGGGCTTTTCGGCGCTCTGAGAAGCGACAAATACCTTGAAGACCGCATCTCCACGGCTATCGTAAGCGAGGAGGAGATAGCGGACGCCGCCAGCTCTGAGCTTGCCGACATCCGCCGCCATATCCGCGCGGCGAACGGGAAGGTGCGCGACGTTCTGCAGCGCATGATAAGCTCCTCGACGACGCAGAAGCTCCTGCAGGAGCCGATAATCACGCAGCGCTCCGGGCGCTACGTCATCCCCGTCAAGGCGGAGTTTCGCGGCAGCGTCCCGGGCCTTGTGCACGACGTTTCCTCCAGCGGGGCGACGCTTTTCGTCGAGCCCATGCAGGTGGTGCAGGCAAACAACGAAATCCGCGAGCTTGAAGCCAAGGAAAAGCTTGAAATAGAGCGCATTCTGGCCGAGCTTTCTACCCTCGCCGCCGAAAAGCGCGAGGATATAGTCTATGATTTCGACGTTTTGACTTCGCTGGACCTTATCTTTGCCAAGGCGCGCCTTTCCTACGCGATGAAGGCTTCCTGCCCGGAGATCGGCGAGGATAAAAGCATAATCCTGCGCCGCGCGCGCCATCCGCTTATCAACAAAAACGCCGTCGTCCCCATTGATATAGAGCTCGGCGACGATTGCGACACCCTCGTAATAACCGGCCCGAACACCGGCGGCAAGACCGTCACGATAAAAACGCTCGGCCTTCTCTGCGTCATGGCTCAGTGCGGCCTGCATATCCCGGCGGACTACGGCAGCCGCGTGCCGGTCTTCGGCATGGTGCTTGCCGACATCGGCGACGAGCAGAGCATTGAGCAGTCGCTTTCCACCTTTTCTTCGCACATGAAGAACATTGTCGGCATACTCGAAGTCTGCGACGACGATTCGCTTCTGCTGCTCGACGAGCTCGGCGCGGGGACAGACCCCGTCGAGGGCGCGGCGCTCGCTACCTCCATCATCGAGCACGCCCGCCGGCGCGGGGCGCATGTTGCCACGACGACGCATTATTCCGAGCTGAAAATCTACGCCACGACGACCAAGGGGGTCATGAACGCCTCCTGCGAGTTCGACGTGGAGACCCTGCGCCCGACCTATCGCCTCATAATGGGCATCCCGGGCAAGTCCAACGCCTTTGAGATCTCCCGCCGCCTCGGCATCCCGGAGGCGATAATCGAGGACGCGAAGACCCGCATGGGCTCGGATAACCTCGGCTTTGAGGACATGCTCGCTGCCGTTTCGGAGGAACGGCGCCGCCTTGAGGACGAAACGGAGACGGCCCGCCGCCTGCGCGCCGAGGCTCAGGCCGCGGCGGACGAGGCGCAGGAGCTTAAAAAACGCGCCCAGGCAGAGCGCGAACGCGCGGGCGCCGCCGCCAAGCGCGAGGCGGAAACGATACTGCGCGACGCGAGAAAGCTCTCAGAGCAGGTTTTTGACGAGCTTTCCGATATGCGTAAGCAGGCGGCGAAGAATACGGACTTCCAGCAGACGAACGAAGCCCGCGCCGCGCTGAGAAAGCGCCTGAACGACGCCGAAGCCGCCCTCGCGGGAGAAACGGAGGAGGAAGCCCCGCCCCCGCCCTCGCGCCCCATTCAGGTGGGCGACACCGTGGCCGTAGCCAAGCTCAGCGGAGCGCGCGCCGAGGTTCTTTCAATATCCAAGGATGGGACGCTTTCGCTGCGCGCGGGCATAATGAAGCTCACGGCGAAGCAGAGCGAGGTTCGCCTTCTTGACGGAGTTAAGAGCGAGACGCAGCGCCACATGGAAAAAGCCGCGCGCGAGCTGAAAAAGCTCGCCGTAAAGCCGGAAATCGACCTGCGCGGCATGATGGCGGACGAAGCCGTAGACGTTCTCGCGCGTTACCTTGACAGCGCGTGGCTGGCGCGGCTCAATACCGTAACGGTCATCCACGGAAAGGGCACGGGCGCGCTGCGCGCAGCCGTTCAGCGCGCGCTCAGGCAGGATAAGCACGTTAAGTCCTTCCGCCTCGGAAGATACGGCGAGGGCGAGGACGGCGTCACGATAGTGGAATTCAAGTAGTTTCGCGTGATACGGGCCCAGACAAGCAATAAATTGTCTACTCCAAATAATTATTTTATAGAAAATACTTTGCGAAATCGGCACAATGGCTATTGACTGTTAGTGACATTTTTGGTAAACTGCAATGTATACAGTGAAATGTTATCAGTGTTATGTCTCAATTGCGGTTTGCCGCATCTGCGGGATATGAAAAACAGGGAGGATGTATCGTAGTGTATATAAAGACTGCGCTTGTTAATAATGAGGTTGGTCTTCACGCAAGACCGGCGACTTTTTTCATACAGAAGGCTAACGAGTTCAAAAGCAGCATTTGGGTTGAGAAGGATCATAGGCGCGTGAACGCCAAGAGCCTGCTCGGCATTCTCTCCATGGGCATAGTGCACGGCACGGAGATCACCATAGTCGCGGAAGGTCCGGACGAAATCCTCGCCGCCGACTCCCTTGCTGACCTTATCGGCAAAAATTTCAGCGAGTGATTTTTCCCCGCAGTATAAGCGTAAAAAAACGTATAACAGCGTCGCCCGAAGGGTTTTCCTTCGGGCGATTTTTGTCGTCCAATACGGGGGGCTGCCGCCGGGAGGGCTTGCTTTCCACGCCAATGCTCCTTACCGCGCAAAACGGGCGGAACCAACCGGTTCCGCCCGTTTATACGTATTCGCTTATACTTATGGCAACACCGCATAATTCCCGGCACATATCTTACTTGCAGAATATTCCGTCATATCGTCCAAAAATACTCGGCAATACACAAAGTATTACCTGCGTTTTTTGAACAATCTGACGAAAATCCTGACGGCGCAATCTATGCGCCGGAATTATGCGGTGTTGCCTTATTTTTCCGTTTTATACTTTTCGCCGCATTCCAGTCTTTCCTGAATTCGGTCGTCCATTTCCATCATCGGGACGAAATCTATTGTTACCTCTTCACCGCCGGCAAGGTTGTTAATAAGTTTATCAAGGATATTCAAAAACACGTCGCTTTCCTCCTGCGTCAGGCAGGAGAACATCTTTTCATCGAAACTGTTGAAGCTTTCGCGCCCATGAAGAGCGACCTCCCTGCCCTTTGGCGTGACGCTGAGCATATTTCTCCGCAGGTTCTCCTTATCGACGGTTTTCTGGATGAAGCCCGCCTTTTGCAGGCGCTTCGTGGAAAGAGCAATCGAGGCGGGCGAGACCTTCAGCCAGTCGGCAATTTCCTTCTGGGTGCAGCCGTCGTTATTATAAATATACGCCAAAACCGGGAGCTGCCCGACGTAAAGGCCGGTAACGGCAGTGGTCTTCGTAAGCAAGGTGCGGCGGAGCATAAAAAGATTGTCCAGCTTCCAGGCAAGCTTTTTAACGTCAATTGCCACCCTCATCAGCCTCCAAACTTCTTGATTAGTTTACGCATTAACAGTGAAGCGCTTTATATTTATAGATTATATACCGGCAAGCATAATTTGTCAACACCGCTTACACTGGCAATAGTTCACAAAAATCGCCTTTCCATTACAATACAAGGACCCGGAAACCTTGTCTGTTTCCGGGTCTTGCCTTAGAGAAAGCGCTCTATGGCGCGGTTGAGCTCGTCCAGCTCCTCCGTGTCGCCGGATTTTATCGCCTCGACGATGCAGCTTGAAAGATGCTCCTTAAGAATCACCTTGCCGGTGTTGTTGATGGCGCTTCTCACGGCGGCGAGCTGGACGAGGACCTCGGCGCAGTCGCGCCCGTCCTCCACCATTTTCTTCACCGATTCAAGGTGCCCGATGGCGCGGGCAAGGCGGTTCACGACGGCCTTCGTCGTCTCCGGCGAATGGACGTGACCCGTTTCCCCGTGAGTGTGGCAATGAACATTGCCGTCGCCGTGGTCGTGAAAATAAATTTTTTCGTTCATACGCCGCCACCCTCTTTAAGAATACGGTCAGTCTCCTTCATCGCGTTTATAACGAGCTCCGCGCAGACGACGAGGTCCTCCGGCGCGAAGGAATCCGGGAAATTATCGCTGAAAAGGATCTGCGCGGAGGGCGGGAATTCGTCGTCCGCCTCCCACAGCATGAATTTCAGCGTGTAGCCGGGGATAAGCTCGATGGCGTAGCCCGCGTCGCCGTTTTCGATGGGCGAAGCGCCCATGGCCTCGAAAATGCGGCGGAAATCGGCGATGCGCTTGCCGTAGCTGAAGGCGAGGCGGCTTATGCAGCGGCCCGTAAACTGCGTGTTGTAGACGTTGCCCCACGGCGTCTCCTTATAGGTGTAGAAGCTGCCGTGCGCGGGGATAAGCTTGCCCTCGATAAGACGGCGCAGAATGAGGATATTGGCTGCGCCGACGCCCTTCATAAGGTCGGCGGGGCATTTTTTCTCCACGCAGCGGGCGGAATACTCGGGAAAAGAAACGCGGTAGCGGTTGCCAAGGAAGACGAGCTCGAACTCGCCCGCCGCGGCGTCGTATTCGATTCCGAGGCGCTGCGCCGCCTCCTCCGGGTCTGTCTCCCGATAGAGCGCGCAATAATGCTCAAAGGGCTTCTCTTCCTTGTTGTTCACTACTTCTTTCTTTTCCAAAGCTATCATTCCTCACTCGCCGAAGGGAAAAGCGCGGCGTTAGTATGCGGCAGGAAGCAGGCGGCAACGAACTCGTCCATATAGCCGGGGTTGCTGCTCAGCTCCATATAGGTCATGTTGCGGGCAAGCTCCGTAACCTTATCGCGCGCCGCGTCGGAAATGAGCATGGCGTAGGCGCCGGAAAGCGAGGAGTTGCCGATATAGCTGTAAAACTCGGTATCAATGTCGGGGAGCATGCCGATGCGGATGGCGTTTTTGATGTTTATTCCGCTGCCGATGCCTCCGGCGATGATGACTTTTGTGATTATGTCAACCGAGAAGTCGAGCGATTCGAGCATGGTCTTCACGGCGGAGAAAATCGCGCCCTTTGCGCGGATGAAGTTATCGAGGTCGGTCTCGGTGAGCGCGATTTCGCGGCCCGTGTCGCTCTCGTCGGCGAAGGCGACGACGTAGCTCTTCATGCCGTACTCGTCCTCGCGCACGCGCTCGCCCTCGATGCTTATTTTGCCGAGGGGGTTTATTATGCCGCAGCGGAACATCTCCGCGACGGTGTCTATAAGGCCGCTGCCGCAGAGGCCGATGGGCTTCTGCCCCTCGGGGCCGATGATGCCGAGGGTGGGCTTATAGGTTTCCTTGTCTATCGTGCAGCTTTCGATGGCGCCGTCGGTCGCGCGCATACCGCAGCTAATGTCGCCGCCCTCAAAGGCGGGGCCGGCGGAGCAGGCGCAGCTCATCATGAAGTCCGCGCTGCCGAATACGAGCTCGCCGTTGGTGCCGAGGTCGATGAAAAGGGCCATTTCCTCGCTCGTCCACATCATAGAGGCGAGGGTGCCGGCGGTGATGTCGCCGCCGACGTAGCTGCCGATGTTCGGCGCGATTATTACCTCCGCGTTCGGGTGGGCGGGGAGCTTCATATCCTGCGCGAAGAGGCCGTTTATCTCCATAAACGCGGGGACGTAGGGCTCCATGCGGATAAACTCCGGGTTAACGCCCGTGAAGAGGTGGTTCATGGTCGTATTTCCGGCGACGGCGAAGCGGTAAATATTCGTCTTGGGGATGCCCGCGCTGCGGCACATATTGAGCAGGACGGGGCTTATCGTTTCCTCGATAACGGCCTTTTGCAGCTTCTCGATGCCGCCGGGGCGCGTGGCCTCGATGATGCGGTTTATAACGTCCGCGCCGTAGCGTATCTGGCCGTTGCCGGAGGAGGCCTTGGCGATTATTTCGTTCGTTTCAAGGTCTACGAGCACGGCGGCGACGGTGGTGGTTCCGATATCTATTGCCGCGCCGCAGATCTTGTGCGCTTCGGCGGCGTTCCATACGTCGAGCAGGATAAGCGCGCCGTTGCGGCGCTCGCAGAGGCAGGTGACGTTGAACGCGGCCTCGCGCAGGGTCTGCGGGAGCTTTGCCAGCGCGAAATGCGTGGGAACGACGCTCTCGCCGAGCTGGGCCTCCAGCTCCATGCCGAGGCGCTCAATGTCGCTCATAGCGTCGTCCAGCGTCGGCTCGGTGAGCTGGACGGTAACGGTTTTGAGGGCCGTACCGGTCTCGATGCCGGTTCCGAAAATGGCGGTTTTGGTGGTGTTGAAGATTTCCACCTCGCGCGTGTCGCTGAGGTCGGCTATCTTCATGCGGCTGCGGTAAGCGGAGGCAATGTCGGGCACCTCCACGACGATGTCGCTGTCGGCGATTTTGCTCTCGCAGGCGAGGCGCCAGCCCTCGGCGTATTCCTCGTCGGTGATATGGCGGGTTTTTCTCGATTCGACCTCGCCCTCAAGGAGCTTTACGCGGCATTTGCCGCAGGAGCCGTTGCCGGAGCAGGGCGCGTCGATGGCGACGTTTGCCTTGCGCGCGATGTCGAGCAGCTTTTCGCCCGTAACGGCGGTAATCTCGACGCTTTCGGTCGGGGATATTTTAAATGTGATTTTGTGTTCCATAAAACCTACCTTTCCGTCGCCCGGCAGTCCGCCGGAAACGAAGTTTAATTCATGTATCCGCACACCGTTCCTCATATACAGAAAAGCCGCCGAACAGCGGCGCGGTTCAGCCGTTTTTCTCTATGCGAGGGAGGGAGGCGCTGTGCGGGGCAATGAAAAATGAAAACTGAAGACTTAAAATGAAAAATAGTTGTGCGGCTTCGCCGCGATTGGATTTTTGAAGGAATATAATATCATTGCTAATTCTAAAGATTCTATACTGTAGGGAACGTCGTCCTCGACGTTCCGCCGCGCCTTCGGCGCGGTCTGCTTTTCGCTGCTATATAAATGCCTTGCAAAATCCCACTGCCTTTATGCGGGTCGTCGCGCCCTACGATGAGGCAATTATTTTTACAAGCAGCAACAATATAGGTATGGCACAAAGCTCAACTGCATTGCCGGGGGCAAGCCCCCGGCCCACATTGGTGCCGACAATAGATTTGTGTGCCAATCGTCAATCGTGGTGCGTACTGGCGGAACGCTGGTCGCAGCGTTCCCTACAGGGCTGCAAGCAGCCACATTACATTGTATAAACCTCAACTGTCCTGCCGGAAATTTACCCAACAGACGCCGGACAAACTACCATCACCGCACCACCGGGGAGCGCACAAGCAGCCCGCCACCGGAGCAAAAACAAAACAGCGGAGGGCGAAATTCGCCCCCCGCTTTATGTTCCATAAGGAGCAATAGGAGTTGACCTTTATTAGATCTCGAGGTAGCTGTCAGCGTAGAGCGTCTCGTTCTTGATAACGTCGCAGGACTTGATAGCTTCCATGAGGCGAAGGTCGCAGGGGTTGACGATGGCGGAGGTGAGGCCGCACATCATAGCCATGGAGACCATCGCGCTGTCCATGATGGGTCTGATATGCTTGGGCATACCGTTGGAGTTGTTGGAAAGGCCGCCGGTGGAGTTGAGGCCCTGCTCGGAGATCATCTTGATGAACTCGAGAACGTCCATCTGCTTATCCTGCATGCCCTTGATAACGAGGAAGAGGGGATCGAACCAGAGATCCTCGGGCTCCATGCCGAGGGAGAGGCCTTTCTCAAGAAGCTCCTGGAGATAACCCATACGCTCGTCGTTGTCGGCGGGAACGCCGGCCTTGGAGCAGAGGGCTACGCAGATAGCGTCGTTGGCGGCGGCGAGGTCTATGTAACCGATACGGTCGCCGGCGTCGGCAGAGTTGACGATGGGCTTGCCCTTAGCGCGGTTATAGACGCTGATGCCGGCCTCGATGGCCTTCATGTTGGCGGTGTCGAGCGCGAGGGGCACGTTGTCGAACTTGTTCTGAAGCGTGGTGACGACCCACTTCATGAGCTCTTCGCCGTTGGACTCGGCAGGGCCGATGTTAACGTCGAGATAGGTGGCGCCCGCGTTAAGCTGCTCCTCGGCTCTCTTAAGGATGGGCTCGGGGTTCATGGTGTTCATCGCTTCGCGGATGACGGGGGAAATGCAGTGAATTCTTTCACCGATGACTACAAACTTTCCCATTGTGGTGTTTCCTCCTTGATTTTTTGGTAAGCGGACACATTCCGCTTCCATGGTTTATAAACGAGGCAATAGCGCGGGGTAAAATCCACGCGCTATTGTCGCAGAGTACCGGGCCTGATGCAAGACGCTCTTAAGCCTGGAGCTCCTTCATGAACTTAACAAGACCGACAGCCTCGGCAGGGCCGACGACTACGTTCCAGTCGGGCAGCTTAGCCTGTACCTCGCCCTTAAGCACGGCCACCTTACCGGGCAGAACGAGAGTACGGTTCTTTATCTTATTTTCGATTTCAAAATCGGTAATAAACTTAACGATGCTGTTTGCGCTGAGCTTTCCGGCAGCCCACGCGGTAAGGACGGAGTAACCGCCCGCGTCGCTGATGAGGAGGTTGCAGGGAACGGCGGAACGCTCAAGCTCGCCGGAGACGACGAAGTAGGTAAGAGCGAAGTCAACGGTGATGCAGCAGGGAGAATTCTCATCGCCCTTGTTGAGCGGGTAGATGCCCGGCTCGACCTTCATGGGCTTCTGAGGATCGGTAAATACGTTCTGGCGCAGGCCATAGAGAGCGAGAGCCTTGTCATAGCCCATGTTGTCGACTACGACGATGGAGCCGTACTTAACGGTGAACAGGGAGGCAAGAGCGGTCTCAAGAGCCTCATTGCCGCCGGAAAGAACAGCGACGTTTACGATGGTGGGATAGCCGAAGACTCTGTCCTTATTGAGGAGAGCGGCGCGGCGGATCTGAACGGCGTTCTCAAACGCGGACTTGATGGAGGCAACGCCCACATCGAGGATAAGGTTCTTGTTGCCGAGAGCCTCGAGCTTCTCGACGGTGGCGTAAAGCTCGTCGAGGTCGGCGCCGGAAACGCCGAGGACGCAGCCTGCGGCGGTTGCAACGCCGCTCATGGCCTCGTAGTTGGCGGCATTGGCGCCGTTGAGGATGGGAGCGGAAGCCTTGATAGCCTCGGCAGCGGCCTTCATGGCGTCAACATCGGTGGTGTTGAGGATAACGCCGCGGCCGGTGGCGGCAGCCTTCTTGGCAAGCTCAACGAACTTGGCGTTGTCGCCGCCGTTATTTACGAATACGAACTCGCAGTACATGCGCTCGCCGATACGGTCGTAATCGACCTTGAGGCCGTCGGTAAGCTTGGTCTCAATGAGAGCATCGTCCATATTGGTGCAGATGCTGGAAGCATAGAGCGTCTTGGAGACGAAGGTCTTCTCATGTCTGTAAAGGACGGTCTCGCCGCCGAGCTTGTACTCGACGTCGCCGGCCTTGACGGAGATGGTCTTCATCGGAGGCGCATTGGACTCGGAAATCTTGGAGATAGCGTCGGCGGACATGTGCGGGCACTTGGAAAGCTCGATAGCGCCGGAAGCGACCTTCATGGAGAAGGCCATGCAGGTCGGGTTGCCGCACTCCTTGCAGTTGGTTTTAGGGGTAAGCTTAAATATGTCAAGACCTTTTAATGCCATTTCAGTAATCCTCCTCAGATAAGTTCTTTGATCAGCTTGGACACAGCGGCGATAGACTCGGGATGTCTAAGAATAACCGCGTTGGAGCCGGAAGCGAGGTCAGCCGCAGCAGTAGCAACTTCCATTGCAATACCTCTCTTTTCGCGGCTGCCCCATGCGGGCATGTCCTCTTCTTCGACGAGAGCTTCCTTGACGTTCCAGGTCTCGGAGCTGACCGGAGTCATTATCGGGTACTGGAGGGAGGCGTCGTTCTGGCCGAGGGCGGCAGCCTTGATACGGTCGAGCGTGGAGACGACGTACTCAAAGCCGTAGCCGGCGGTGGCGGTACCGGTGTTCATAACGATGCTGTTTGCGTTAACGCCCATCTGAGCGACGAGGACGTTGAGCTGCTTTGCCAGGTTGATGTCAACGGCGGACTCAGCGCCGACCTTCTGGTTGTAAGCAAGGCCTGCGGAGGCGGCGATTCCCTTGTAGTTGGCTTCCTTCGCGGCGAGGACGAGGATGTTCTTGCCCTGGAGAGCGTCGGAAATCTTGGTGAAGAGGTTGGCATCCTTCTCGTCGTTCTTGCAGCCGGCGATAACGAGGGGGAGGTCGGTAGCGTCCGCTACAGCCTTAGCGGTGGCTACGCAATCCTCAACGGGGGCGTCCTTGCCGTTCGGGTCGGCACTGTCAAGCTTGAGGCAGATGAAATCTACACCCTCGAGAGTGGCGGCCTTCTTCGCCATGTCGGCGGGAGTGGCGCAGCCCTCGTAAAAACCGCTTATTCCGGGGACCTGATCGGCATAGCCGAGATCGGAAATCTCAATACCGATCTTGGGAGCGTTCTCGATGGGGCCGTCGAAGGAATAGAGGGGAAGAACGGACTCTCCGCCCATGACTACCTTCTTGTCACCAACGCCGAGCTCTACGGTATTGATGGATGCGTTGTACTTTTGAACAGGCTTTTTAAAAGGCATCTTCAAATTTCTCCTTTTACAAATGTATTTTTTGGATAATATCGCGTACCGCGACCTTGACGGCCGCGTCCTCGGGCAACTTAACGAGCGGAATACCTTCCGTATCGTATTTATATACCAGCTCGTCCTGCGGAACGACGGCGAGAAGGTCAAGGTTCTGGAGCTTTATCTCCTCCTTGATGCCCTCGCTGAGCTCTCCGCCGGGAGCGCGGTTTACTATGAGCTTGACCATATCGGCCTTGAGGTCGAGGCTCTCGACGAGCCTCGCTATCCTTCCGACGGCCTGGATGCCGCGGCGCGAGCAGTCGCTCACCAGAAGGATGATGTTGACGTCCGGCAGAACGCCTCTGCTTATATGCTCCATGCCCGCCTCGTTATCGACGACCATGTAGGCGTATCTTCCGGCATATTTGGCTATCTGCGTCTGGAGCAGGCCGTTTACGAAGCAGTAGCAGCCGTGGCCCTGCGTGCGCCCCATAACGAGAAGGTCGAAATTGTCCGTCTCGGTGAGGGCGTCGTTGAATTTTATCTCGGCGTACTCCTGTTTGGAAATGCTCGGCGGGATGGGACTCGGCGTTTTAAGCTCCGCCTGTGCAAGCTCCTCACGGATCTCCCCGAGGGTGGTTTCTATCTCAACCCCGAGGACTTCGTTAAGGTTGGAGTTTGCGTCCGCGTCAACGGCGAGGACGGGGCCTTTTCCGCTCTCGCTCAGATAGTGGATGATAAGGCCGCTGAGCGAGGTTTTGCCCGTGCCGCCCTTTCCCGCAACAGCAATGGTGATTCCCATTTCCATGCAAACCTTTCATTATTAAGGTATCGCGCCGGAGGGCGCGATATGTAATGCGGGCGGAAACGCCCGCGCGCGGACTTAAGCCGCGAGGATCTTTACGACGCCGTTAACAAGGTCGGCGGCAAGAAGCGTCCCCTCAACGGAAAACTCTTCTCCGAGAATATCGACCATAACGACGCTGGCTCCGTCTATGCGGATGTTGGAGATGTTCTTGGCGAGGATGGTATCTTCGCCCCCGCGATTGACATACGCTGTGGCAAGGCACATTTTGAAAACGCCTCCTTTATTCGCTTACAAGCATCATGGCCTCGGAAAGCTCGGAATTGCCCTGCTCGAAAAGGGCTACGGCGGCGCCGATGCGCTCGGCTGCTTCCTCCTTGCCCAGCTCGCGCAGCTTGCCCATAAGCTCCTCAAGCTCCTCAGCGTGATGCTGGTTGTGGTGGTACATAAAATCGAGAAGCGCGGCAGCCTCCTTTAAGCTCCCGCTCTCACCGTGGCTGTGGTCATGGCCCTCTCCATGCTCATGAGAATGCTCATGCGTATGCGTTACGCCGCCGTGAGTATGCTCGTGGCTGTGGACGTGCTCGTGTCCGTGTTCTCCGTCGTGCATTGTTAACACTTCCCTTCACATTGCCGCACTTATCACATGTTACTACGTTATTATATATAAAAAAATGTGTTTTATCAACTGTGATTTAGACCAAATTACCCGCGCTGAGATGTGTTAGATTTAAGATTTTGGATAAAAACGAAAGTTAAATTTCATTTTGCCGGAAAACTTGTTCAGTTTTGCCGGAAAATCCGGCGATTGTCAAGCGGTATAGCATAGGGGCGAAAACTGCTTGAAAAGCGAGCCCCGCGCGCTCGTTCCGGCCGCGGAGAAAAAGCTGAACGGCGTTCAGTTTTGCGGCGGTTTTATTCGCCGTTCCGAAGCGCTTTCTGAGCAGAACCGTTTTATAGGATAACACACTCTTTTGCAAAATGGAACAGATTTTTTCCTTTTCGTGAAAAATTTTGCTCCGCAGGAGGCAGGGCGGAGCGTTGTCGGCGCCGAAATCAACGCGATGAAGGAAAACATTCAATCCTTAGAGTATTTTGAAGTACCCCTTGCCAAAAGCGGACCTTATCGCCTTTCTTCACGCTTCAGCGCGCGGATATCCTCACCCTCGAAGCGCAGGAGCGTATATTCCCCGCGCAGGCGCGAGGCTATCTGCTGGGAATAACGGCGGGCAACGTCGTCGAGACTGAGATTGGAGCTTATGATGGTCTTTTTTCCCGTCCTCAGGCGGGTGTTTATAAGGTCGTACAGCACGCTCTGGGTGAAGCTCGTGGTCATCTCCGTGCCGAGGTCGTCTATTATAAGGAGGTCGCAGGACATATAGCGGCGGATGTCCGCGCGCGTTTCCTCAATGTCCTCCGAATGATCGAAATGCTCGTCCTCAAAGCGCGAAAAAATACTCACCGCCGTGTCGTAGACGACGGACCAGCCGTTTTCGGAGACTACTCTGGCGATGCAGGTGGAGAGAAAGGTTTTGCCGAGCCCGGGCGCGCCGCTCATGAAGAGATTATCGCGCTCACCGCCGAATTTCCGCGCGTATTGCAGGCAGATTTCGTAGACTATCTCCATGCGCTCGCGCGGGCTGCCCGCGCCGTTTTTCGACGCGGCGGGGTAATAGTTCAGGTCGAAGGTGTCGAAGCTTTCCTCGCCGAGCTTGAGAAGCTTTGAAAGCTCTATGCGCTGCTCGTCAGCGTAGAGCTTCATGAGGCATGAGCAGGGCTTCGTGCCGACGAAGCCCCGGTCGGAGCATTTTTCGCAGCGGGGCTTCTCATCGAGGCAGTCCGGCGCGAAACCGGCGCCAGCCATAAGCTCGGCACGTTCGGCCTGAAGAGAGAGATTTTCCAGCATAACGCTTCTCAGCGCGTCCTCGGGATTTCTCGCGCCGCCGTCCAGCGCGGCGAGCGCGGCCTTGGCGAAGGAAGCGGAAAGCTCCGAGTCTATCTCCTTAACCCTCGGCAGGCGGGAATAAAGCTGCGCGCGAAGGCGGGATAGGCGCGCCTCGTCCTGTCTGTTAAGTTTCTCAAGGCGCTCTATCGCGCGCCCGAGCAGTTTTCCGTCAAGCGACATTGTCTCGCCTCCATGGTTATTTGCGGATTAAACTCGGTTTCTCCGCAGCAGCGTCGGCCGGGGTCTTGTCCCCGGCGGAGTATTTTTTGTTAAACGCAATATGGTTGATTAATGTAACTGCCCGCCGTAGGGGCAGGCGCCCACGACGTCCCGTCCGAGCATAGGCGCGATAGGGCGACCTCTCAGTCGCCTACGGCGACAGCTCCCCTATGAGGGGAGCGAAGGTGATGGTCGGCACCCTTTTTCGCTCCCCTCTCAGACATTGCCGCACCCTCTTTCGCTCCCCTTTCAGGGGAGCTGGCTCGGAGGCGCAGCCGACGAGTCTGAGGGGTAAATTGTCATCTGACATGTAGTGACACGGTCTTTCGCTCCCCTTGGATAAGGGGAGCTGACGGCGGCGCAAAGC
>JAEEGK010001600.1_pt1 | contig 56876 bp, 46 predicted proteins | sample 8958771 | NCBI WGS metagenome assembly JAEEGK01 (sample SAMN16246547, study PRJNA631951) | gut metagenome | biome: gut microbiome; feature: rumen; material: SC-attached | host: Bos | place: Iran: Karaj | collected 2018-10 | reverse complement strand
GTCAGGAGCGCATATATCGTGGTGTACAGTACAGTACCGACGTGATCGAGCGTGTCGCCATCACCATCGTGTGCCGCGACATGTTTCTCGATCCAACGGTCAAAGTGATTCTGCAGGTAGCACACACAGGCGAAATTGGCGATGGTCGCATCTTTGTGAGCGACGTGATCGACACCTGGAGCATACGCACCGGAGAGAACGGCGACACCGTACTGAGAGACAAGAAGTAAACAATCAATTAACAATTAAAAATTTCAGGATATGAACGAAATAGGATTATCACTCGATACGGTATGGATGTTGTTGGCTGCTATGCTGGTGTTCTGGATGCAGCCGGGTTTCGCACTCTGTGAGGCGGGATTCACACGCAGTAAGAACACCGTGAACATCCTCATGAAGAACTTCGTCGACTTTATGTTCGGCTCGCTGCTCTTCTTCTTCGTCGGCTTCGGACTCATGTTCGGCGACGACATTCTGGGCGGTTTCATGGGCATGCCCAACTGGGGCGACCTCTCTTTCTACAAGAGCGACCTGCCCGTGGAGGGCTTCCTGATTTTCGAGACTGTGTTCTGCGCCACCAGCGCCACCATCGTGAGCGGTGCTATGGCCGAGCGCACCAAGTTCTCAATGTATCTCATCTACAGCGCCGTGATCTCGCTGATCATCTACCCCATCGAGGGCCACTGGACCTGGGGCGGCGGCTGGCTCTGCAACGATGCAGCCGACGGCTTTATGATGACCACCTTTGGCGATGTGTTCCACGATTTTGCCGGATCGGCCATCGTGCACAGCGTGGGCGGTGTGCTGGCACTCATCGGTGCTATCGCCCTGGGACCCCGCGTAGGTAAGTATGGTACCGACGGCAAGAGCCGCGCCATCCCCGGCCACAACCTGGCTATGGCCGCACTCGGCGTATTCATCCTCTGGCTCGGATGGTTCGGATTCAACCCCGGCTCACAGCTGGCTGCCAGCGGTGAGGTGAACCGCATCGCCATCAGCCACGTGTTCCTCACCACCAACCTGGCGGCAGCAGCAGGCGGCGTGGCCACCATGTTCCTCACCTACATCAAGTACGGCAAGCCCTCGCTCTCACTCACCCTTAACGGCGTGCTGGCAGGTCTGGTGGGCATCACAGCCGGTTGCGACCTCGTTTCGCCTCTCGGCGCCATCATCATCGGTCTGGTGTGCGGCATCGTGCTGGTCTATGCCATCGAGTTCATCGACCACCGTCTGCATATCGACGACCCCGTGGGTGCCTCTTCGGTTCACGGCGTATGCGGTATCCTGGGCACCCTGATGACCGGACTGCTCTCTACCTCTAACGGTGCTTTCTACGGTCACGGATGGGGATTCTTCGGCGCCGAGCTCTTCGGCATCGTGGTCATCGACCTCTGGGCAGCTGCCTGCGGTGTAGTTTTGTTCTACGGCATCAAATATTTCCACGGTTTGCGCGTTAATAAACGTATAGAGGAGGAAGGACTCGACGTGTACGAGCATGGAGAGTTGTGTTATAACTAATTCAAACAATAAAACAGAACGAAAATGAAAAAGATGATTGTAATGGCGCTGATGATCGCCACAGGAATAGGTGCTAACGCACAAGACAACGAAGTAGAGACAACCGTATCGGCCGACGTAGTGAGCTCATACGTATGGCGCGGAATGGACTGCGGTAGCGCAGCCATACAGCCCACACTGGGCATCGCCTACAAGGGACTCTCGCTCACAGCATGGGGCAGCTACGGACTCGTGGACACCAACGACGCCAAAGAGTTCGACCTCACGCTGGCCTACACCACAGGCGGATTCAATATCGGCATCACCGACTACTGGTTCAACACCCCCGAGGCGCGCTATTTCCTCTACGATGCCCACAAGACCAGCCACGTGTTCGAGGCTAACGTGGGCTACGACTTCGGCGCGGCCAGCATACAGTGGTTCACCAACTTTGCCGGCAACGACGGACTGAACAAGGACGGCAAGCGCGCCTACAGCTCCTACCTCGAGCTGAGCGCCCCCTTCAAGCTGGCTTCGGCCGACTGGAGCGCCACCATCGGCGCCGTGCCCTATGCCACCAGCTCGTACGGCACCAGCGGATTTGCTGTGACCAACGTGTCGCTCAAAGCCTCCAAGGACATCAAGATCACCGACTCGTTCAGTATCCCGGTGTTCGCACAGGTTGCCGCCAACCCGGCTTCGCAGAAAGCCTACTTTGTATTCGGATTTACAATACAATAAAAACTGAAAGAAAACTATGTGTGGAATCGTTGGAATCTTCAATGTAAAGGAGCAAACACACGAATGGCGTGAAAAGGCGCTGAGGATGAGTCAGAAAATCCGTCACCGCGGACCCGACTGGAGCGGTATCTACTGCGGCGGATCGGCCATACTGGCACACGAGAGATTGAGTATCGTCGACCCCGAAAGTGGCGGACAGCCGCTCTTCGCGCCCGACAACAAACAAGTGCTGGCCGTGAACGGCGAGATCTACAACCATCAGGAGATACGCCGACGCTATGCCGGAAAATATGAGTTCCAGACCGGCAGCGACTGCGAGGTGATTCTGGCACTATACCGTGAGAAAGGCATGAATTTCCTGGAAGACCTTAATGGCATCTTCGCCTTTGCCCTCTACGATGAAGCATCCAACGAATTCCTGATAGCCCGCGACCCCATCGGGGTGATCCCCCTCTACATCGGCTACGATGCCGACGGCACCGTCTACGTGGCCTCCGAGCTGAAAGCACTCGAAGGGCAGTGTGAGCGCTACGAGCCATTCCTGCCCGGACACTACTACTGGAGCAGGGAACCAGGCATGAAGCGCTACTACCAGCGCGACTGGATGCAGTACAGCGCCGTGAAGGATAATCCCGCCAGCGTACAGGCCGTACACGACGCCCTCGAGGCTGCCGTGAAGCGACAGCTCATGAGCGATGTGCCCTACGGCGTGCTCCTGTCGGGCGGACTCGACTCGAGCGTCATCTCGGCCATCGCCGAGAAATACAGCGAGATGCGTATCGAGGACAACTCACAGTCGAAGGCCTACTGGCCGCGTCTGCACTCCTTCGCCGTAGGACTGAAGGGCGCTCCCGACCTGGCCAAGGCCAAAATGGTGGCCGACCACATCGGAACCGTGCACCACGAGATCAACTATACCATTCAGGAGGGACTCGACGCCATCCGCGACGTGATCTACTTTATCGAGACCTACGACGTGACCACCGTGCGCGCCTCAACACCCATGTATCTGCTGGCACGCGTCATCAAGTCGATGGGCATCAAGATGGTGCTCTCGGGCGAGGGCGCCGACGAGATCTTCGGCGGCTACCTCTACTTCCACAAGGCACCAACAGCCAAGGATTTCCACGAAGAAACCGTGCGCAAACTATCCAAGCTGCACCTCTACGACTGCCTGCGCGCCAACAAGAGCCTATCAGCCTGGGGCGTGGAGGGCCGCGTGCCCTTCCTCGACAAGGAATTCCTCGATGTGGCGATGCGCACCAACCCTGAGGCCAAGATGTGCCCGGGCACCACGATGGAGAAGCGCATCGTACGCGAGGCCTTTGCCCACATGCTGCCCGAAGCCGTAGCCTGGCGACAGAAGGAGCAGTTCAGCGACGGCGTGGGCTACTCGTGGATCGACACCCTGAAGGCGGTCACCGCAGCAGCCGTGAGCGACGAGCAGATGGCGCACGCCGCAGAGCGGTTCCCCATCAACCCGCCTAAGAACAAAGAGGAGTACTACTACCGCAGCATCTTTGCCGAGCACTTCCCCAGCGACTCAGCTGCCCGCAGCGTGCCCAGCGAGGCTTCGGTGGCCTGCTCCACAGCCATCGCCCTCGAGTGGGACGAGGCCTTCAAGAACCTAAACGACCCCTCGGGTCGAGCCGTTAAAGGCGTGCATGAGCAGGCCTATTAACGGAACGCCCCAACGTTCCAAAGGCGTGCATGAGCAGGCCTATTAACGGAATGCCCCAACGTTCTAAAGGCGTGCATGAGCAAGCCTATTAAAAAAACAGCGGCCCTTCCTTTTCGGGGAAGGGTCGTTTTTCTGTTATGACAATGTGGCGCTTACAGCGTAACCTCGGGCACCACCTGACCATCGAGCAGGTTAATGGTGCGCTGGGCATAACCGGCATCGCGCTCCGAGTGGGTCACCATCACCACGGTGGTGCCCTCTTGGTTCAGCTGGGTGAGCAGCTGCATCACCTCAAGGCCGTTCTTCGAGTCAAGGTTTCCGGTGGGCTCGTCGGCCAGAATCAGCTTGGGATTCATCACCACCGCACGGGCTATCGCCACACGCTGCTGCTGACCACCCGAGAGCTGCTGGGGGAAATGGTGGGCACGGTGACTGATGGCCATGCGGCGCAGCACCTCCTCGACACGCGCCTTGCGCTCCTTCTTGGGCACACCCAGATAAGTGAGCGGCAACTCTACATTCTCCTCCACATTGAGCTCATCGATCAGGTTGAAGCTCTGGAACACAAAACCAATCTGACCCTTACGAACCTTGGTGCGCTGGCTCTCCTTGAGCGAGCCCACATCCTGGCCATCCAGCAGATACTGGCCGCTGGTAGGATTATCCAGCAAGCCCAGAATGTTGAGCAAGGTTGACTTACCACAACCCGACGGACCCATGATGGCCACAAACTCACCTTTCTTCACTTCGAGCGATACACCGCCCAATGCTACGGTCTCCACCTCTTCGGTACGGAACACCTTCTGAATGTTTTCAAGCTTAATCATAATACTATAGCGTTTTTATTGTTTTATTATTCGTTTTTGAGATAATCAACAGGATTGCTGCTGGCCACACGATAGCAGCCCACACAAACCACCGAGAGGATAACCGCCACCACAGCCAAGGCACAGAAACCGAAGGCGATGGGCGACAGCACAGCCTTCTCGCTGAACTGCTCCAGCCACAAACCCGACACATACCAGCCGCCCACACAGCCCACAACCACAGCAGGCAGCGCCACACGCATGATGTCGAAGATAAACAGTTGCAGCACATCGATGATCTGGGCGCCGTTCACCTTACGGACCGCAATCTCCTTCTGACGACGGGCCATCTCACCGGCCAGATAGCCTATCAGACCGATCAGCGCGATAATCAGCGCCACCAGCCCACCAATCAGCACCGTACTGCGGAAACGGTGGGCATCGGTATAGAGTTGCGTCATCAACGTGGTGTAAGGACGGAGCGCAAGTTCTGGCACCTCGGGCACCAGTTGGTGCAAGCGCTGGTTGGCAGCATCGAGGGCATCCATATCGTGGAAGCGCACGGTGATATGATGGGTGTACTTCAGGCTCTGGTTGTAGAAACAGATACTGGGACGCGTGTCGGGATAGGTGATGCTGCCTATACGCGGGTCGTCGTAAACACCCACAATGGTGTAAGGACCATTATAGGATGTGCAGATAACCTGCTTGCCCACAGCCTGATCCCAACCGGCCAGCTGCTGCATCTTCTGCTCGAACCGCCGACTCACCATCGCCTCGCGCATCGTGTCGGTATGCTCGGTAAAGCTGCGGCCCGCTATCACGGGGATACCCATCACCTCAAAGTAGTCGTCGCCCACATCAAACAGGTCGGCCACATTCATGTACTCCTTATCATCGCCTGGCAGGAAGATGTTATCGCCACTCTGCATTTCGGGCAGGTAGGCATAAGATGTGGTAACACCTTTCACACCCGACAGCTTCTTGAGCTCATCAACCACCAGACGGGTCTGCTCCAGCGAGAGTTCGTCGGTGTTCAGGTCGGCCAAGGTCGAGTAGTCGTAGCCCGGATCATCGTTCACCATCCGCTGATACTGGCGGCCCACCACCAGCAGCAGCACAAACAGGAAGGTGGCCGAAGCGAACTGCAAGCCCAGCAGCAACAGCTTCCACACGCGGTGCGAATGATTGTAGTGCTTAAAGGCGGCAGTCATGGGGATATGGGTGTAGGCCCAGCCCGGCACCACACCGGTGATGACCAGCACCACCAGACAGGTAAGAACGATGAACCAGATATTATGCCCCGTGGTGAGCAGCACCGTGAGCGGCGTGCCCGTGAGCGACTGGATGGTATCCTGGAAAATGAGCAGCAGGATGCCAGCCAGCAACAGCGACAACACCAGATGGAGCACACTCTCTGTCATCACCCTACCGTAGATGTTACGGGCCTCGGCACCATAGCAGCGGTGCACAGCCATTTCGCGGGCCCGGCAGCTGATGCCGCCCACCACCAGCAGCAGATAGTTCATCACTGCACAGCCCAGCAGCACCGCTGCCAGCAACGAGATAATCCAGATCATGCGGCGTGTGGCATCATCCTGCGTGTGATAGTTGGCCAGCGGGCGCAGCGAGTAATCCAGATCCACGCCGGCCTTCTTCAGCTCGTCGGCAGGCAGGTTGTCGCGGCGCATCTTCGCTATCTGCGGCTTCAGGTCGGCGGGCGTGATTCCCTCGGCCAATCGCACATAACCGAAGTAGCGGTCGTTGCCCACCCAGTTGTCGCGACCGTCCCAGGTCACCTGGGGCAGCGTGCACATCGATACCAGCACCTCCAGGTCGTGCAGGCGGCTGTTCAGCGGGATATCCTCGTACACACCACCAATGGTGAGCGCCAGATTGCCACGCTTATTATAATACACCTTCTTGCCTATCACGTCGCCACCCAGCTTCTCGGCCAGCGACTGCGGAATCATGCAGTAGTTGGGCCTGCTGAGCGTCTTCTTGGCATGACCCGCCAGAATGCGGAAGGGGAACACATCGAAGAAACAGCTATCGACAAAGAAATAGTTGGTACGTACGCGCTTATCCTCTTCGGTAACAAGCGGCAAGTCCCAGCCAACGCCTGTATAGCGGGTGGCAGCCTCGACCTGGGGGCAGTAGCGCTTCAAACCGTGAGCAACAGCACCCGAGGTCTGTGAATAATGCGTGTATTCACCATCGTGAATAATATCCTCGTAGAGCACATAGATACGGTCGCTCGTATCGAAGTCTTTATCCCACGACTGCTCGAAGCCAGCCTTGCCAATTAATACGATACCCGTGGCCAGACCAACAGCCAGGCAGAGAATCTTGATACAGTTGTGCTGCCCACGCTGATTGAGAGATTTTAATATGTTCATATTCGTAACTTTTTATTCGGTTTTGATATTGTTCACAGGGTTCTCAGATGCAGCGCGCCAGCTCTGGATGATGACAGTGAGCATGGAAATGATGAAGCAGGTAAACCCAGCTACAGCGAAGATCCAGGGGCTGAGCGCGATGCGATAACTGAAGTTTGAGAGCCAGTCGGTCATCAGGTTCCAAGAGATGGGCACAGCGATGACAAACGATATCAGCATGGGGATAGAGAACGTGCGAAGCATCAGCAACAGCACCTTGCGCGAGGTAGAGCCCATCACCTTGCGGATAGCGATCTCCTTCTGTCGCTGACGGATGAAGAAGAGCGACATGCCAACATAGCCCAGGATAGAAATCACGATGGCGATGATGGTGAAGAGCGAGATGATCTTCAACGTGTTACGTTGGTCAGAGAAGGTCTCGGCCACACTCTCCTCGAGCGACTGTACATACCATTCCATATCGGCCTCAGGCACACCTTGTTCCCTCATCATGTTGAGGAATGCCGCCTTGGCTTGCTTGTCGCCATTGGTCTTCACCAAGTACGAAGGATAGTTGAACGAATCCTTGAATTGGATGACAAAAGGCTCCACACCTTGCAACACATTGATACGATGGATATCGTTAAGCACACCAGCGATAGGTTTATTCCAAACAGTCTGTGTGGTGGTGTCGGTATATTCCATCTGGCGCATGGTTTCCTCCGTCAGATAGTAACCATCACTGGTTTGTCCATAGTCTTTCTTTTTCTTAAACCCATAAAGGTCGTAGGCCGTTTTGTCAAGGTCTAATAAGTAGAGAATCACCAATTTATCGTTACGCGTCACACTTTGCATGCTACAGCTACCAGTAGCCAACGAGGTTTTCTCGAACCTACCTATTTTCTCCACAAAAGGCATCTTCTCCAAGAGGTTTCTCACAGTTTGATGTTTGCCATCGGGAGCGTTAATAACAAACAGATGCTCTGTGTTGTAGCCCAGCGGCGCATGAATCAGATGATTCAGTTGCAACCAGATAACGAGGGCCGACGTAAGCATCACCACGGTTACCACATTCTGCAGAATAATAAATATTTTGCTCAGCACCATCTTGGAGCGATAGCGAAAACTGCCCTTGACGATGTCGATAGGCTGGAAGCGCGAGAGCTGCCACGAAGGCATGATGCCTGATATAATACCCACCAGCAGGATGAAAGCGATGCAGACACTGACGGTACCCAGACTGATGTCGCCATAGAGATCGATCTTGCCCTTAAACAGTTCTACAGCATCATCCTGGAAGGCAAAGGCTAAAGCCAGACCGATGGCAAACGAGAAGGCTACCATCAAGGTTGATTCAGCAATCAGTTTCAGTGAGATATCGTTCTGACTGCTACCAAAGAGTTTGCGGGTGGCCATCTCCTTGGCACGGAAGCCTGTGTTGGCAACCGTCAGGTTGATGTAGTTGCTGATGGCAAAGAAGAGGATGGCCAGCACAGCAGCCAACAGGATGCGAAGTCGCGACTTATCGCCTTTCTGCATACCGCCTCCACTATTCTGTGGCGCAAACATAATGTCTTTGAGTGACGTAAAGGTCAGCTCCGTAGCCTCCCACTTACCATAGTAATTCTTATCCAGATAATCGGCAATAACAGACTTCTTGCTATCGAGACTGGTGCCTGGGTGCAGCATGAAGAATACCTTACTAACACCATTGGGGCCATAGGCCGCTGTGTAATTCTCGAGCTGATAACCCATCACCTGCGGATAGCGCTGCATGCTCACGATAATCTGCGTCTCGTTAGGCAGTACGGTATGATCAAAGTCCTTTGCAATCGCACTAACGGTATAGACCAGCGTACTGTCGTAAGGGTCGTCGTGCCCGATACGCACGTGGCGCTCGCCAGTAATCTGAATGGATTCACCCATAGGGTTCTTATCGCCAAACAAGCGCTTGGCCAGTCGCTCGGTGATGACACACTTATCGGGCTTGTCAAGTGCTGTACGCCTGTTGCCCTGCGTGAGCTCATAGTCGAAGAAATGAAAGAAAGTAGAGTCAGTCATCAAGATCGTACTCTTGTCGTCGCCATCTTCCACCACGCGGTCGCCATATTTGATTTTTCCACTCTGACTCATCACACAACAAGTCTGCTCCACCTCAGGGCACATCGCCTTGATATCGGTGGCAGCCTGTGGCCACATAAAGAAATTATCCTGACTGCCTATCAGAACAATCCGGTCGGCATGCTGGTGCCACGAGTCGATCGTGAACTGGCGCCAGGTGTAGTCGCCCATCAGGATGATGAACATCAGCGACACCACCAAACCCGCTATATTTATCAAGGTATATAGCTTGTTGCGCGACAGAAAACGGAAAAAACTCTTCATCTCATTATTCAATTTATGATTTCTGATGCAAAAATACATCTAAAAAACGAATCCGCCAAGGTTTTTCACCCTGGCGGAAGCAGATTGTCTAATAATTAGACACCCCGGCGTATGATTCTTTTACACCATTGGTATCCTGATACAAAAAGGTCTCTTCATACCAGTTGCTTTTGACTGCAAAGGTATGAAGAGATTATTAAGAGAGAGAGAATATTATTTTAGCTTTTTGACGCACATTTCGAATATATTCTGGATGAGTTCATCCTTTGCTGCAGCCTTGAGTTTGGTTAGTTCGTTGATGACAAGTTTCTTCTCCTCAGACTCGAGCATAGCCGATTCCTTGCAGAGACTGTAGATTGTGGTGGCGTAATGTGTGGCTGTAGAGCCATCGGGGTTATTCAAGAAGAGGCGCTTGTAGGCATTAAACTCGCTGAGCCATGATTCAGGGGTCTTTTCGCGATAGGCCAACAAAGAATCGACGTTAATATTTATACCGTTGTTTATACCATCTTCAATCAGTTCACGAATACCATCGCGTGCAACTTCCTTACCATTGATCTTGACGCTTTGTAACGTTATTCCGCCATCATCAGTATAATTTTTAAAGTTGCTTTTTGCCACATCGTTGCCATTGACAATAATACGCGTTGCGCTATGCTTCTTTTTACCTTTGCTGTTATCGCGTGCTTCTGGACGCAGGGCGTAAGTGACAGCCAGGCGAACCTTGGTCTTTTTTGCTTTCTCTGCCCACTCCAAAGCGTAGGCATAGCGATAGCGATGCTCGGGATCGTCCTTATCGGCAAAACAGGCATAGATATAGTCGGAACCCTTCATCGTACCGAGAGAAACAGACGAGTGGTTTCCATCGCCAACAAAGAGGCTTACAGAGGGAAAGCCTATGTTTTCGAAAAGACTTGCAAAACTTTCCAGTTCCCCGTCTTCACCGCCTTTTTCTCGAATACCAGAGTTAACGGAATAGGCATCCTTCTTATCTATTTCAAAAGCCTTACGCACATCATCGAGGCGCTCGAGAGCAGACTTTGAGCTAATGGTAAAGTCGTAAACATCAGCCATAGCCGTCATACGACCTGTTTCCGGGTCGCGATCAAGCACGTGATTTGCTCTGTTCTCTGTGATTTTTTCATTCAGCAGAGCATCGAATGCTTTCTTGATGTTCTGCTGCGCCATCATGGTTGAAGGCATGGCCAACAACATGGCTGCAAGGATAAAGTTTCTACTCTTCATATGCAATTAAGTTTTCTTGTTCGTTAATATATACTATGGTACCATCTTCTTGCATGACGGGCACGTAGCCATGAGCTGCCATCTGGGCATTAAAGATTTCCATCTTTGCCTTGACTTGCTCGGCTTGAGCTGTGGCCTCTACCATCCGTGCCTTAGCCTGCTCAGCTTGCGCCATCAGCACATAAGCCTTGTCGTAGTCGTGAATCGTGGGCTCGGCCTTACGCAGACTGCGCTTCTTGGTCTTTTTTGCAGGCTGCTGTGGAGTTGCTACAGGCATGACGGGATGAGCAGCTACTGTATCAATACGCGCTTCCGACTGGATATCAGACTCTACTGCCTGCTGGGCTGTGGTGTCAGCCTGGGCCGTGAGTGGTGTAGCGGGCACAAGCTCTGTCTGGCGTGGTGGAACAGCGAGATACAACACACCAGCCACAACGGCTGCAGCTGCAATGCCCCATACGCTCCATCGACGATGGGTCTTTGGCTGGGGCTTCATCGCCTCTATCTCCTGGAACATCTGCTGATAACAGAGCCATTCCTCGGGGATGTTCTTGCCCTGAAAGTACTGGGCAAGGATGGCCTCCTCGTCGAGTGTTGAAGTGCCGTCCATATACTTCTGGAGCAACTTCTCGATAACCTCTTTCGTGTACTGTATCATTGTTTGTTTCGCTGTTTTATTTCTTCTAATAATGTTCGTCGGGCCCTTGCCAGCAAGGTGCTTACCGATGTGGTTTCGATACCCAATAACTGGGCTATCTCCTCGTGACTGCGACGCTCCACTTGTCGCATATATAACAAGGTGCGCTGGGTGGTGGGCAGCTGCTGGACTCTTGTCTGCAACCATGCTTCGTCTTCTCTCATCTCCAACTCGTCGTGCGGATTGGTGTTCAGACTGACGGTGATGGTCTCGTCCAGCGCTTCCATCGGTTTTCGTCGCTGATGGTTGCGCAGCATGTGCCTGGCCATGAGGGCAACGACAGCCTCTATCGAACGATACCGTTCCAGTTCGTCGTGCATCTGCCACAGGCGGAGCATCACATCCTGGGCGATGTCTTCTGCTTCGTCTTGCCCCGCTCCGTAGCTGATACTAACGCTCAGCGCCTTCTGTCGCCACGTGCGGGCTTGGTGTTCAAATGCTATTCTGTCCATGCTTCAAATCTGCTGTACACTTATTAGACACAAAAACAGGTCGAAGTCAAACTTTATTTAATATTCATTAACTCTCTAAGCATTTTCAATCATTCTCTATCACTCATCAGTTTTACTTGCAATTCCGGAAAAACTTGTTTCAGCATCTCCTTCACGCTAATAACATGACCTGCACCTATAACCAATATATGCTTATGATACGAATGAGCCTTAATCTGCTCTGCTATATTCTTGGCAATCCTGAGATTCCTCTCATCCCATAACTTCTGAACAGTTTGACTATATTCATTTGGTTTACTCACATATCGACAGGAATTGACCAGAAAAAATCTCTGAAGTGTAGCGGGCTTATTAGTGTGTTTCCCTAATCTCCCCCACAAAGCAGGCCACACCTTACTGCGCCTCTCGTTTTTAAGCATCTTGGAGAGAATCTTATCATCGCCCGTATCTTTACTTGCCTTTATGGCTTTATTCCAAGCACGCTGATAGTCCAGTTCTGTCTGATGATCATCTACAGGAAGTAGTTCGTTTATGCCCATAGAGATCGCCAACGGAAAAATCAAATCCCCATTTTCTTTTCTCAAAGGCTTTTGAGCTCCTGCCAAGCCGTATGTTTTCAGATAATCGTAATAAGTATAGTTAGCCCTGTCACGCTTCTGCAAATAGGCATCAGCCAGAAAAGCAAAATCATCGGCATCCATATCAGATAGAGGTTTAGCTCTTAACGCTTGAAAACGCTGTTCATCTACCCTACCAACCTGCGCCAACGAGTCAGCACACTTCAAGAACCTGGGTGTAAAGTTCTTCATGCTCAATATATCGTCAGGGCAAATATCTTCCACAAAGATTGCTTGAGGATGATAGTTCCTGGCATACTTTAGCAAGGGCCTATAGCTATGACTCACAATACTGGGCACTTCATGCATCGTCCCAATAATTAACAGTTCTTTTTCTTGTGCTACAGCATTCTGTATCAAAAATGCAGCAATCAAAACAATTACAGTTCTCATTATTATTCTTTGATATCCCTACGTATGATTCCTTGACAATCACTTGAGTGTAAGATAATGGTCCATGTTCATCGTATGACCTTCTATAGATGCCTGCCACGCCAACTGCAAGTCAGCGTTGCCGCGCTGACGACTATAATAGGCCACGCTGGCGATGCTCTCATCGGGCAGCAGGGTATAGACGAGCTGACTAACGGGTGAATCAAACTGAGCCTTCTTCTTATTCCAGCGGCTATAGGTGGCGGTATAGAAACCAGGAGTCAGCGAGTAGTCGTGCCGACCAGCGCATAGCCACTGGTGCTTGCACCACACGTACTTTGTACGACTGATGAGCATGCCATCGGCAGCATAAGCATACTGATAGCGGCAGACGGGCTTCAGCGTTGAGATTCCTTTATGCTGTGGCAGCTCCTGATAGACCACCATCGTGGCGATATGGCCATCAGCATCACGATCTGCATTATACACGAACGCTGCATCGGTAGCCTGAGAGACTGTGTCGAAAACCTTATCGACAGTAGTAGATGTCATCACTTGTGCATTTGAGGTCAGGGCCATCAGGCACATCATCGAGCTAATCATAAACTTTTTCATAATCGTACTTTTTTATTGTTAATACTTTGTTTCTTAATTATTACATCGCAAAGTTACGATCATTCTACGTTTCATGCAAGCTTTTTGGAGTGCCCAGAGAGCGTTCGTCTAATCTTTAGACACATCTGCGTATGATTCTTTTACACCTTCTTCAAAATGCCAACTATTATCAGCAGATAACCTGCCAAACAAAGCATCGGGGCGATGACTATTCTGCGAGGAGAGAATATATCCGGGTTGAAATATGTCTCTGTGCTGCCTGTACCTGACATCAGGATGTAGCCCAAGATGATGAGTACACAGGCTACTAAAAAGATTCTATTTGATAAAGTGTTCATACTGCTTGATATATTGATTTGACAATTCGGTTCTTTTGAAATGCTCGGCCACGATGAGTGCCTTCTGCATGGTTTGCTGCCATTCATATTGTGAATAGAGCGAACTGTTACGGCGCCAGGGGGTAATCGTGCCGATCCACGATAGCCACTCAGCAGAACGTCTCAACAGATTGCTGACAATCGCGTCGCCTTTTTCTGGCTGGCCAGCCAAATAATAACAGCGGGCCATCGCCAAAGCCGAATCGGTATAAGGCACATTCGCAGATGGCATCTCCTTTTGCCATTTCTGACAAACGGATAGTGCCCGCTTAAGGTCGCCCTGCTGCAAGAGTGAGTCGATAAGGATTCCCATAATCAGCTGATGGGTATCAGCCATGTGTTTCACATCTTCATCCACATAGATGCCTTTCTTGTTCAGACCGCCATAACGAAAACGGTGCATGATATTATGGTAGAGGCGCTCCACATCTACCTGCTGCCCTGTGGCGGTAGGACTGACACGATAGGCAAGGCCCTCGAGCACCAAGTGATTGTGAAGGAAAGGCAGCATGCTCGACCCCAGACTGATAGAGGTATAGACAGGGCGCTGCCAGTTGGCTTGCGACAACATCTCGAGCACCATCAACTCGTTCTTGTAGAGTCCCTTCTTGTCTTTCAACGAGATAACCGTTTGACCAATTGTGAGACTATCGGTATCTATAGGCACATACTCCAATCGGCCCTCTTTGTAGTCTTCGTGATTCATGCTGATGGGCAGGGCAGGCGAATCGTAGGCAGGGCGCTTCATCTGGTCGATATACCAGTCGGTCTGCAGGTATTCCAGATTACAGTCGCGCGTATCAGTCCGCAGGCCTTCCACCTCGTGGTTATACCAAAGCGGGAACGTATCGTTGTCGCCATCGGTCAGGATGATGGGATGGCCCTCGCGCTGCATGCTCTCCAGATAGTTAGCACCAAAGTCGCGACAGGTATAGCGACCAGAGCGGTCGTGGTCGTCCCAGGTTTGAGAGGCCATCTGAAGGGGAACAAGAATGCACGCCAACGACAGATATTTGAAACGTGAGGCAAGGCCAGCCACACCCAGGCCTATCCAGATGGCGAAGGCATAAAAGGAGCCCGCATAGGCATAATCGCGCTCACGAGGTTGGAGCGGCGTTTGATTGAGATAGACCACAATGGCCAAACCCGTCATCAGAAACAGCAGCATAACAACCAGCAGCTGCTGACGCCCTTCCCGCCCTCTGCGCCATTGCCACAGCATACCTATCAGACCCAGTATGAGCGGCATCGCATAGAACACGTTACGCCCTTTGTTCTGAGCCAAATCAGAGGGCATCTTCGACGTGTCGCAACCTAACAGCAGGTCGTCAATCCATCTAAAACCTGTTATCCAGTTACCATGTTCAACTTCGCCATTTCCCTGGATATTGTTCTGACGACCAACGAAGTTCCACAGAAAATAACGCCAGTACATAAAGCCCACCTGATACGATAAGAAGAAACGCAGGTTCTCTGCCGTTGTGGGTATGCCATTCTGCTTCTCTACGCCCCCCATCCAGTCTTCATACGCCTGCGCATGACGTGCAGAATGCATACGGGGGAAATACATATTTTGTTTATACACATAGTCGATATCGTGTCGCACCACTTCATAAGCTTGCTTAGTGGAATCGGCCACAGGACGATAGATAGCCTTTCCTTCACGATGCTTAGCCACCATATAGTCGCCCTGTGCCTCATAGTCAACCTCGCTGCTATAGGCAGGCCCATAGAACAACGGCGTCTTGCCGTACTGCTCACGATTCAAGTAACTACCCAAAGAGAAGATGTTGTCTGGCGCATTTTCACACATAGGGGGACGGGCTTTGGCTCTGATGAAGATAACGCCATAGCTGCTATAGCCAACCAGTATCATGAGCAGGCAAGCCAATGACAGTTTCACCATTCGCTGCTTGGCCTTATAATATAAGGTGACTAGCAAACCTGCCAACAGAACGATATAGCAGATGAGTCCGGTATTGTAAGCACATCCCATCACGTTGGTAAACAGCAGCTCAAACCAGCCGCCAATTGTGACCACACCCGGTATAAGCCCATAAAGCACAATTGCCACCAACAGTCCCCCCGCAAAGAACGTTTTGAATATGCCCTGCATGCTAACCTGCTTCGCTCGACGAAAATAAACCACAAACGCCATTGCTGGCAGACAAAGCAGACAAAGCAGATGAACACCTATAGACAAACCTGTGATATAAGCTATCAGAACAAGCCATCTGTCGGCACAAGCCTCATCAGCCTCATCACTCCATTTCAGTATCAACCAGAACATCAAGGCCGTCAGAAAACTTGAAAAGGCATAAACCTCGGCCTCAACAGCCGAAAACCAGAAAGTATCGCTGAAGGTATAAGCCAAAGCGCCCACCACACCACATATTTCTATCCTGATGACATCTGACTTTGTCATGTCATCGAGAGCTGGACAGATGAGTTTCCTTGCCAGATGAGTAATCGTGAGGAACAAGAAAAAGATACAGCCTGCACTCAGTAACGCAGAAAGCAGATTGACCATCAGCGCAACGTGCGCCGTATCGCTGGCAAATTGCGAAAAGAGATTGGCTGCCAGCATAAAGATAGGAGCCCCAGGCGGATGACCTATCTCTAATTTATACCCACACGCTATGAATTCGGGACAGTCCCACAAACTGGCTGTTGGCTCAACAGTCATTCCATACACCACAGCGGCAATGGCGAAAACAAGCCAAGCCACACTGGTGTTGAGTTTCTTAAATGTTGTTTGTTGTATCATACGTTTGCCGTTTTTTTTGACAGCAAAGGTATGAAGAGATTTGTGCGCTAACGAATTTTCAGCCTGACATTTAGCTGACAATTAGCCGACAAACAGCTAACTACCTGGCTTTCAGCTCATAAGCACGTCCTCTATCCGACTCTATTTTCAAGTCAGAATGCGCCTCGATGATGGGTTTCAGGCGACGAATCAGCGTATAGAGTGTGTCGTTGGCATCATCTTTCTTGGGCCAGAGGGCCTCGCAAATCTCTGTTTTCGAGAGCTGATGCGAGTCGCTGCGGAAGAACATCTCCATGAGTTGCTGTTGCATCGGGGTGAGCCTTACCTGCCGGCCCTTCGCATCATAGAAACGACCTTCTGCCTCGGAATAGGCCAAGCCGCCAAACGCCACAAGATTTACCTGTTTGCGATAGTGCCAGAAGCAATAGAGGCCCCACAGCAAAGCCACAGTCCACAGGATAGATGCTGGGCGCTGATCAGACATTGCAAAGATGGTGGCTACAGAGCACTTTGGCTCGCAGCGCAAGCCGTTTTGACGGGTGGTCACAGCCAGCACGGCATTGCCACGCAGCTCGTCCAACTTGAGATAGCTGTTAAACACGCGGATAGTATCAGAACTAATCACATCGCTATGCTGCTGGTCCAACGCTTTTGTCAGCGCACAAGCCATATCCTCGGCCACCACTCTCTCTGTGGCCCGATAACTCCTGAAACTAGTCAGCCCTGATGCAACTATCAAGCCCAACAATATCACAACGGCATATTTCTGTTTCATCTTTCAGTAATTGATCAATTCTGCCGCAAAGATAAACAATCTTTCCGAAATCCATCCGTTTTCACGCCACATCTTATCATTTTTTAAAACTGATAGCCGATGGAGATTTCGGCTGAGATGTTTTTGGGATAGCCTCCAAGCAGGGCTGCTGACATGATGTTAGCAATAGGGTTGCCAATAAAACCACCATCACAGAGTTTAGTTAATCCTACTGCCACATTATAGCCGATGATGAAATGCCGATAGGTCAGGTCGACACCACCAATGGCGCCTAAATCCCAGCGGTTGAATTTTGGATATTCCACGCTGCGCTTCTCCTCATCATAGGCACCATGATAAAAATCAAAAGCCTCGCTGAAATGATTAGTGCCGAAAGTCTCGTTATGATCGGTATCCAGAATTTTCATCCTCGTCTTCGCACTCAGACCGTAAGCCACATAGGCACCGGTTCTGAACGTGAGATACCACTCCTTGCCTAAACTCAGACGGGCAGCGATTTGCAAGGGCAACTGCAGATAGTTGAGACGCGTGCTGTATTTGGCCGGCATGATCTGCTCATTACCATAATAGCCATCAAACGTCCAACCTTTCCGGGCAAACTGGAGTGCTGGTTGAAAGCGCCATCTACCATTCTTCGACAGTCCGATGTCTGCACCACCACCAAAGTGAAAAGCTGTACGGTCATCGATATTCGTCACACTGCCAAACAATGTTGATTGCCCAATGCCACCTCTTACCTGCCAATGGACGTCCTGCGCCTCAGCTGCAAGAGACAGAACAACCAGCACCACACCCAACGAAACTTTGATTATTCTATTCATGTTTTATGCTTATTATTGATAATTCTATTGCTACTAATGCATCACAAGCAAGAGTCTTGTATCAAACCACGTTAAATATTCTAAATCTATTTATTCGGTTTTGATACCCTCAACAGGGTTAGTACGCACGGCCTTCATAATCTGGATGCTTACAGAAAGGACAGCAACCAAAAGGGAGAAAGCACAAGTGGTGACGAATATCCATGGACTGAGACTGATGCGATAGCTGAAGTTCGAGAGCCAATCATTCATCACATACCACGACAGGGGGATGGCCATCACAAACGATACCAGCAACGGCACACAGAAAGTGCGCAGCATCAGCATCATCACCTCGCTTGAGCTGCTACCCATAATCTTACGTATACCTATTTCCTTTTGCCGCTGACGGATGAAGAAGAGCGACATGCCCACATAACCCATCACAGATATGATAATGGCAATGATGGTGAAGATGGTGATAATCTTCAACGTGTTTTTCTGGTCCACGAAAGTCTTAGCAACATCTTCTTCAATATCAGTAAAATACCATTCCATTTCTTCCTCAGCAACACCTAATCCTCTCACCACATCAATGAAAGCGGCCTTCGCCTGCTTATCACCATTGGTTTTTACAAGGAAACTGGGATTCTCCACATGCTCCACCAAGTTAATGCCATAAGGATCTGCTTCATGTAACACATTGACATTGTGGAATTCCTTGATAATACCATTAAGAGGACTCTTACCAGTCCCCATAGGCAACTCGCGGTCATCATCCGTCAGTTCCAAATAACGTTTGGCAGCCTCATTCACATAGTAACCATTACTGTTATTACCATAGTCTCTGAGGATTTTCAGTCCATAGAGGTCAAAAGCAGTAGAATCCATACTTGTCGCAACCAAGCTCTTCCATTGTCCATCAACATAGATACCTAACATAGCGTTAAAACCGCTGATAGTAAAGCCAGATCCTTCAACCTCACCTATGCGTTCTACAAAGGGCATCTTCTCCAACATATTCCTCACCGTCTGACTCTTACCCCCAGGCGCAGTCACCAAGTAGAGGTTCTTGGTGTTGAAGCCCAATGGTGCATGAATGAGATGGTTTAGCTGTAGCCAGATGACAAGACTGGCTGTAAGCATAGTAACTGTGATGAGATTCTGCAAAATGATGAACAAACGGCCCAACAACATTTTAGAGCGGAAACGGAAATTACCCTTTACGATGTCAATAGGTTGGAAACGTGACATCTGCCACGATGGCAGCACACCAGATATGAAACCCACCAATAGAATGAAGCCCAGACAGATACTCACGCTACCTATATTGATATCGTCCACCAATGCTATCTTACCCTGGAACAGATTAGCAGCATCTTGCTGGAAGCTGAACGCCAAAGCCAATCCCACGGCAAAAGAAAGTGCTACCATCAACGTCGATTCAGCTATCAGTTTCCACGCAATCATACGTTGACTTCTGCCAAACAGCCTACGAGTGGCCATCTCCTTGGCTCGGAAGCCCGTATTGGCAACTGTCAGGTTGATATAGTTGCTGATGGCAAAGAAGAGGATGGCCAGCACAGCAGCAAGCATGATGCGGAGTCGCGTCTTGTCGCCCTTCAACAAATCTTTTCCGTTATTCTGTGGCGCAAACATCAATTCTTTAAGAGGTACGATACATGCCTTGTATTCTCCGAAAGGAAGGGGATAATTCTTAGCGATATAGTCATCAATGGTTTTCTTCTTGCTGTCGAGTGTCATCCCAGGACGGAGCATGAAGAACACCTTGCAGGCACCAGCATTACTAAATGCATAGCTGTAGTTATAAAACTCTGTACCCAGCACCTGCGGATAGCGTTTCATATTGGCGATAATCTGCGTCTCGTTAGGTAACACCGTACGGTCAAAGTCCTTTGCAACGCCACTGACAGTATATACCAACGTGCTGTCGTAAACGGTATTGCCTGGCTCCACGTCATACTCTCCTACAATCTGTACTAATTCACCAATAGGATTCTTATCTCCAAACAGTCTGTGAGCCAGTCGTTCTGTGATGACACATTTATCTGGGGTGTTAAAAGCTGTTTGACGATTCCCTGTCTCCAAATCAAAGTCGAAGAACTGAAAAAAAGTGGAGTCAACCAGCATGATGATGCCGTTTTCATTTTCGCCGTCCTTCACCTCCTGCTGACCATACTTGATTTTTCCTCTCACACTCATCACACAGCATTTCTGCTCTATCTCAGGACACATCTCCTTAATCCTATCTCCAGCCTGAGGCCACATGGAGAGACTTGTCTGATCACCCATCAGGTAGATACGGTCGGCATGCTGGTGCCAACTGTCGATACTGTACTGGCGCCAGGTATAATCGCCCAGCAGGATGATAAACGTCAACGACACCACAAGCCCTACCACATTAATTAGTGTGTAGAGCTTGTTGCGCGATAGGAATCGGAAATAACTTTTCATGCGGTTTTATGGGTTATTCGTTTTTGATACTGTTGACAGGGTTCTCGGTGGCGGCGCGCCCACTCTGGATGGCGGCGGTGAGCACGTTTACCACCAATACGATGAGTAACGAGAGCAACAGCGGCATGAACTGCATCTCGACATGCAAGCCTGAGATACTGCCTGCCGTAGGGGCCAACCAGTAGGCCAAGGGGATGGCGATAACGGCGGCTACCAGCGACTGCATAAATACCGTGCGCAACAACTGCAGGGTGATGCTGCTGAGTTCGGCACCAAACACGCGGCGCACAGCAATCTCACGGCGGCGCTGACCTACAAAGTAGCTGTTCATCGCCATCAACCCCAGAACGGCTATCAGCAAGGCAACGGCTGTAAACACAACCAGCACGCTGAGAAATCGCTGGTACTCCTCGTACCATTCATGATGACGCTGTTCGAGGGAGTGAACCTCTTGGGCATCGTGACCTGTAAACTCCTTGAACAGCGCCTTCATCTTATGCACCACCTTCTCACGCTCACCATGATACTTCACAATCGTCATACGGGGCGAGCCGTACATCCGATACACATAACTGGTGGTGTCGTTACGATATTCATCGGTCTTCAATATCAGAAAAGGCGTGGGATGCTCAGCCTCGTTCATCACGTTCTGATAAACGAAATCAGGATAGAGGGCAGCCACAGGCAGGTTAATGGAGCCTGATGTATTCACAATCTCCCGGGTGTCGTCACTCTTACCAAACTGGCGCAGCAACTGGTGGTTCACACCTATGCCTTCATTGACATAGGTTTTCTCTGGATGGATGTTCAGAATATTAAAGAAACAACTATCACCCATCAGGTAGCGCATGCTTACCACCGTACCATCGTCGGCCTGGGTTGTATTGTTCTCCAGGAAGTTGAGCGGCGTACCATAGCCAAAGCCCACGGCGTCAACCTCGGGCAGTTGCAACAGCTGCTCGCGATAAGCCTGGCGCTGTGTGAGACTCAGATTGTGGATTCCCCAGGTCTCAAGGACATTGTCGATATCATACCCCAGCGGCTGACTCATCTGCTGACGAATGCTGCTACCTAGTAACAGTGTAACGGTAAGCATCACCATAGCAAAGACGTCCTGAATCACCATGAGCACATGACTCCAATGCTGTCGAACACGACGCCGGAAGGTGCCACGAACGATGTCCATGGGCTGGTAGCTACTGAGTATCGAGGCGGGCACCAAACCTGCCAGCACAGCCACAAAGACAATAGCGCCCACTAAGCCCACGATGGTGACAAGACTGGTGTCCTTCCACAAATCTATCTGGCAGTTGGCCAGTTCTATCGCCTTATCCTGTAGGGCAAGAGCCATCAGATAGGCTATCAAAAGGGCAATGGCAGTAAAGAAGATACTCTCGCCAAGGAGCTTGAAGAACACCTGTAGACGCGAAAGCCCCAACAAACGACGGGTGGCCATCTCCTTGGAGCGGTCGGTGGTAAGCGACACGCTCAGGTTCACATAGTTGAAGATAGCAAATACCAATACCAACAGGGCAACCACCACATAGAGTTGCGCCATGTCGCGATTACCATGATTCAGTTCTCCACCCTGGAAGGTGCAGTCTTTGGTATCGTAATAGAGGTTGGACAACGGGATGAGCCGCACCTGCTTCACAGCCTCCATCTGATAGAGCCAGAAGAAGGTTTTGAGATAGTCGCGCAGAGTGGTGGTCTTTGCCTGCAGGTTGCAACCCTCTTTCTCCATGAGGAACACCATGCTGCTGCCTGCATTGTTCATGCTCTCTGAATAAGCAGAATAGTTAAGATAGCGATGACTCTCAAGATTGGCCACACACTCGTAGTCGCTGGGAATGACTGAGCGATCGAAATCATCCATCACCCCACTCACGGTATAGGTGACACGATCGTCGGGATCGTCCTTCTCGCCCATAATGACCTCCTGTCCCACCGCATTACCATCGGGCCAGCAACGCTGGGCAAAACGCTTGCTCACCACAATCTGATTGGGAGCCGTCAGCACCTGTTTCTTATCACCAGTAAGCAGTTTATAGTCGAAGAATTCGAAGAAGTTCGGCGCTGTCACCAGCATTTTAGTTTGTATCTCCTCCCCATGCACGTGTAACAAGACATCATAGCCAGCTACAGCGCTCCAGGCTTCTATCTCAGGGAATCGGTCCTGCAGTTTCTGCCCCACGCGGAAATGCGACATCGTAAAATCCTCGTTGCCCAGTGCAAAGATGCGCTCGCCACGGGTCTGGAAGTTCTCTACCGAGGTCTGACGATAGATAAGGTCGCCCAACAGCAGCAGGAAGGCCATCGAGAGGCAGAGGCCTACGATATTAATGATGGTAAAGAGTCTATGGCGACTCAGGAACTTAAAATAGCTTTTCATCTCTTTTTTTTACTTAATCACTAACACCTCGTTATCTTTAAATGCTTCGTAACCGCTGGTCACTACACGCTCGCCTGGCTCAAGACCTTCGAGCACCTCATAGTATTGAGGATTCTGGCGACCTATGCGAATCTGGCGGCGATAGGCTTTGCTGCCACTCTTGTCGAGCACGAATATCCACTGGCCACCGGTGGTCTGGAAGAAGGTGCCACGAGGGATGATGACAGCCTGCTCGGGCTGACCCAGTTCAAGGTCGATATAATACGTCTGACCAGAGCGGATGTTCTCAGGTCTCGCACCTTTGAAGATGAAATCGCAGCGGAACTTGCCATCGCGTACCTCTGGATACACCTTGCGCACTTGGAGTTGGTACTGCTTGTCGCCACGGGTAAAGGTGGCGGTAAGACCAGGACGAACGCGATCGATATAATGCTCGTCGATGCTGGCCTGTACCTTATAATCCGAGAGGTCGTTCAACTGACCGATCTTCTGGCCTGGCTGGATGCTCTGCCCCAGCTCCACATCGAGCAGCCCCAGCTCGCCATCGATGGCAGAGCGGATCTCGAGCTTGTCCTTACGCTGGCGCACCAGCACCACATTCTTACGCATGTTCTGCAGGTTGTCCTCCATCTGGTCCATCTGTACGGTACGATAGATAGAGTCCTGCTTCAGGCGCTTGGAGATGAGCGAGCGCTTCTTGGCAGAGAGCTGGTAGTCCTCCTGCGACTTGATGTAATCCTCCTTGCTGATCAGTTTCTCCTGATACAGGCGTTTGTTCTGATCGTAGGTGCGCTGTTTGCGATGGGTGTCCATATCCAACTGGGCCTGCTCGGTCTGGTTGTTCAGTCGGTCCTGTTGCATCGCCACCTGGGTGTTTCGCAACATGTTCTGCTTCTCAGCCAGCTCAGCCTCAGCATTCAGTATCTGCAGGTCGAGGTTCGAATTCGACAGACGTACAATCACATCGCCCTTATGCACCATCGTGCCTTCCTCAACCACCTTCTCCATCACGATACCACCCTCCTCAGGCGAAATCTGTACTATCTGGATGGGCAGCACCTGCCCGTTGGTACGTACATAGTCCTTAAACTCGGCCCGCAGCACATCATTAACAGTCAGCTCGTCGCGATTCACCTTGAGTGTCGAGGCATGATTGCCGAATATCACCCATATCACGATTAACAGCACGAAGCATATGCCTACAGCATAGGGCCACTTCTTCATCAGTTGCTGCGTCTTTGTCTTTTCAATTACTCTGTCCATATTGTTTCACCTTTATAATATCTTACTAATTGTTCCTTTACCATAGCCATCAACTGGCATTGCAGCAGGGTGGCCTTCGAGTTGAGCAGCTGAGCCGATGTGGTATGCACATCGATAGCTGTTGAGAGACCTTCTTCGAACTGGCGTCGTGTGAGCTGATAGCTCAAACTGTCGGCCTGCACCTTCTTCTGCATCTGCATGGTCTGCTTCAGATAGCCCTGCCAGTCTTGCCAGGCCTCGCTGCTCAGCTTGGTCAGCTCCAGTTGTTTCTGATTATAAGCCTCCTGAGCTATACGATAGTTATTCTTGGCCTTGCGGATGCTGGTGATGGTCTGCAAACGGTTGAAGAGCGGAATATTGAGCGAAACGCCCAGAAACTCACCCATATTGTTCTTCATCTGACTGCGGAACGACTCAGCGGTCTGGTTATGAAGTGTTTTGTAATAAGTGGTACTCAGGCCCGCGCTCAGAGAGAGAGATGGATAGAGAGATGCGCGAGCCTGATGCCACTCATGCTTAGATGCCTGCATCTGATAGCGGGCACGTAGCAACTCTGGATGGTGTTCATTATCCAGCGTTTGTTCCCCCGTGGGAGCGTAAATATTCCCCCGTGGGGAAGGAATTATTTCCACGCTGGGAACAATCTTAAGGCTAAGGCTATCGTTTATGGGATAACTCATGGTTTTCTTCAGTTCCAGTAAGGCGGAGGCAAGGAGATTCTGCTGACGTGTGAGTTCGTAGTCGGCCTCAGCCTGTTGCGATTCCACCTGGGCCACATCAGCAGCGCTCTTCCGCCCCACCTCTTCCAGCAGGCGCACCTGCTTGAGCAACAACATGGTTTCATTCACCTTCTCGTTGGCCATCTTCACCAGTCCGTCATAATAGGCCACATTAGTAAAGGCCTGTAGCACCTCGAGAGCTGTCAGGTTCTGCTGCTGGCGCAGGGCCGACTGCCCCATCAGCTCGCTGGCCTTGGCGGCCTTTAACGCATGAATACGACCGAAGCCATCGAAGACAGGCAACGATGCCGACAGCTGATAACCATTATAAAAGGTACTCACATCGGTATAGCCGTTGGTCTCCGGGTCGATGGCTCGTCCAAAGTTATACTGTGCCCCGATATTCCCATCGACAGCAGGCAGAAACCGGCCTATAGCGCCTGTCTTTGTGGCTTTATAGTTGTCGAGTTCGAGCGCTGCCTGTCTCACCTCGTGGTTGTGAGCCACGGCATATGCCATACACTGTTGCATGGTGAACTGCTGTGCCTTGGCTTCGCAAGCCTTCATCGCGGCAAGAATGAGACAGATAACAATTGTAGGTTTCATACGCTTAACGTTCTTTTTTGGTTGCAAAGATAGACCAATAATCCATTCTCTGCAAACTTTTTGAGGCTCCGAAAGGCAGATTGTCTAAAAATTAGACACCTTTCTGTATAATTTATAGACAATAAATTTGTATCTTTGCAGCATGAAAAAATATGGAACTATATTAATCGTCGACGACAACGCTGCCATTCTCACAGCGATGCGCTACCTGCTCGATGCCACTTTCGAACAGGTTCTTACCACAACCAAGCCAGACGACATACTGAAACTGATGAGTCAGCAACCCATTGATCTGGTAGTACTCGACATGAACTTCACCCTCGGCGTGAACAACGGTAACGAGGGACTCTTCTGGTTGCGCACCATTCGCAAGCAGCACCCACAGACGCCAGTGGTACTGCTCACAGCCTATGCCGATGTGAACTTGGCAGTAAAAGGTTTGAAGAATGGTGCAGCCGACTTTATCACCAAACCCTGGGACAACGATGAGCTGGTACACAAACTAAAGGATGTGCTCGACATGCAGAACGAGATTGTGAGTCTCGACGAGATAGAAAAAGAGCACATCCGTCGCACCATCGATCGCTGTCACGGCAACCTCACCCAGGCTGCCGAGTTGCTGGGCATCACCCGCCAGACACTCTACAATAAGATGAAACGGCTTTGAGTGAGTTGAGAACTGAAAACTGAGAGGTATGATTACTTGGGGGATTATAATAGGTGTAGTAATATTGGGGCTGGTGGGAGGCATCATGCACCATCAGCGCCGGCTCAAGTTGCGTGCTCACCTCATGCAGGAGGCCATACGCAACAAAGACTTCTCCTTCCGCCTGCCCACCAATAATCTGCTGCCTGGCGAACGGGCCATGCAGGAGGCACTGAACCAGTTTGGCGACACCATTCGTCAGCAAATCAACCAGAACGAGGTGGAATCGTGGGAACGCCTCACCCGTGTGCTCACTCACGAGATGATGAACGCCACGGCGCCCATCACCAGCATCAGTCAAGTGCTGCTGAGCCGTCCCGACGTGAAAGGCACCCCCCTCGAAGACGGCATACAAGCCATCCACGACACCTCACGCCACCTGAGCGATTTTGTGACCAACTACCGAAAGATGTCGGAATTGGAAAAGCCCGTATTAACAACGATCGATCTCAACCCGATGATTGTTGAGCTGAGCAAGACCTATCAGCAGTTAGCATGGTCCATCAACGTACCAAGCGGCACAATGGTGCAGGCTGATAAAGGCATGTTGCGCCAGATACTCATGAATCTGGTAAAGAATGCTATCGAGGCTGGCGCCACCAAGATGGTGGTTGAGATGAAAGAGGCCTTGTATATCGGCAACGACGGCCAACCTATCCCAGCCGAGAACCGTCAGTCGCTCTTCGTACCTTTCTTCACCACCAAGCGCACCGGTAGTGGCATCGGCCTGTCGCTCAGCCGTCGCATGATGATCAAGCAAGGCGGTATGCTCGATCTGGCCGAAAAACAGCTTCCTGGCTGTCATGTCACCTTCATCATAACCATCTAAAAGCTCTTTTTGGGTACATTGTGTAATAATGTGTAATGATTTTCTTGCAAAAAAGCACGAATTAATCTACTTTTGCACCGTCCGGACAAACAAACAGAATGTTGAACCATTAAAGATTTAAGAATGATGAAAAAGTTTATAATCATGGTATTAACGGTATTATTCGGCCTCACTAACGTGAGTGCCCAGAAGACCGTAGTAGCCAAAAAGGCAGTAACCAAGCAGCAGGCATTCTCAATAGACCAGATGCCCGAGTTCCCTGGTGGCCAGGCAGCCCTGTCCGAATTCCTCATGAAGAATGTCAAGTATCCTGCCGATGCTAAAGAGAAGAAGATTGAAGGCAGAGTTTTAGTAACATTCATGGTAGATACCGATGGTAGCATTACCGACATCGGTCTTCTCAAGAAAACTTATCCGTCGCTCGATACCGAAGCCAAACGCGTTATCAAAGCTATGCCCAAATGGATTCCTGGCAGGCATAATGGAAAAGTGGTTAAAGTGCATTACAGTGTTCCTATTACCTTCCGTCTGAAATGAGAACCATCGTTTATCTCATATGCTCTCTCTTTGTTGTGAGCTGCTCCCACGAGCAGTCTCACAACAACCTACTCATGCGAGCCGAACAGCTAATAGCGCACCATCCCGACTCTGTCATCACCATGCTGGAACCCTACTGGGGCGACACCACATTCTCTGCCCCTGATCGCGCCTTGTATGGGTTGCTCTACACAGAAGCCCTGCATCGCAGCGGGCTATCAACAGAGTCAGACTCGCTCATTCTCTCCAGCAGAAACTATTATGAGCATGTGAACGATAAACCACGTTTGGCGCGAGCCTTGCTGCACCACGCCATCGTACTCTATAAACAGCAGCAAACCCACGATGCGGTGCTCACCATGAAGCGTGCAGAACTGTTAGCCTCAGCCAGCAGCAACCCCGAATCCGATTTGTATCTCTACTCTGTACTTGGCGACATCAACGACAATGTGGGCAACTATACCCAGACACTACACTACTACAAGCAGGCCCTGGCCACCGCCCAGCAATGCAAGAACGAGGAGTGGATAGTGAGAACGCTCAATAACATCGCCCAAACTTTCGATTTCCTTGGGCTTACAGACAGTCTGCGTTACTATACAGATCAAGCCAAACCGTATGCCCCCAAGACCTCTGGCGAGATTCGAGCCACCTACCTCACCAACCAAGCCAGCTACCTGCTACAACTCTCCAAACGGCAGGAAGCCAAACAGCTGTTACTCAAGTCGCAACAACTGTCACCTACCGACAGAGCCTCGAAACTGCTGGCAGATGTCTATCTGAGTGAGTGCGACACAGCCAGCGCAGCCCAGGAGTGGTACCGTTTGGTCCATTCGCTCTCGCCCGATGTCAGCATCAGTTCCTATCGCCTGCTGATCGACTATCTGTCAGAACATGGCGAGAATACAGCAGCAGCCTACTATAGCAAGCAACTCAACGAGGTGTATCACGACCTGTATCGTCGTAGCGACACTGCCAGTATCATCGATCTGCAAACCCAGTTCGATGAGCAGCAAAAGGAGCGCCGCCAATACCAGACCACCATCGTCCTCCTTTCAGCCATCCTGCTGCTCATCCTGATAGCCATTGCCGTCATCTGGTATAGCCGCCACAGGATTGACAAGCTTAACGCCCGCTTTGTGGAAAGCGAGAAGAGGTACGACCGCACCCGTGAGGAACTGACACAGATGCGGCTGAAACGCGAACACGAGATTCGTGAGAACTCAGAGCAGATCAAAAATATTGTAGCCAGTCTGCATGCCACAGCCAACAAAGGTCGTGCCGCCTCCGACGACGATATCAACGCCCTGGCCCAATGCACTTACGACCTGAACCCCAATCTGCAGCTGCTCTTTGCACACCTGAACGCCAAAGAACAGCATATTGGTCTGCTCATCCGTCACAACTTCCTGCCCACAGAGATAGCCACCCTAACGATTTCCACCCCACAGAACATCACCAACATCCGTGTACGGCTGCTGAAGAAGCTCTTCAATGAGACAGGCGGTGCCAAGGAGTTCGATGCCCGCCTACAAGCTTTCGAGTAACAGCACACGGCTGCTCCAGTCGGTCTTCTTGCTCCACTCCGGCTCGTTGCGATAAGGCATCTCGAGGCCGTGATTCATCAGATAGGCACCACTGAACACCTTGCCTTCAACATCCAATGGCTGGAGGTCGATGCGATTCAACTCGTGTACCTTATAATTCTTATTGGCATCGAGACCAGCCATCTTTACACGTGGCAGATGCTCGTTCTGGAACGACTCGGTCTTCCACCAGAAGAACACGCTCTTATCCTTAGCCTCGTTGACATACATAAGCGAGGCAAGCCCTTTCTTATCGTAGGGCGAAACCAGGCGATAGAGGTCGCCCAACTGCACGATGGGGCGAATCTGCTTGTACTCAGCAATCGCCTTACGACAGAGCGCCTTCTCATCGTCGGTCATGTTCTTTGGCTGGATCTCCATACCTAAGCGTCCGCTCATAGCCACATCAATACGATACTTCATGGCTGTGGTACGGAACACGGTGTGGTTAGGCGTAGCCGAGATATGCGAGGCCATCGCGATGGCAGGGAAGAAGTAGCTGGTTCCCCACTGCATGTAGATGCGCTGCAGGGCATCGGTATTATCGCTCACCCAGAACTCATCGAAGTAAGGCAGCACGCCCCAGTTGGCACGTCCGCCACCCGAGGCACAAGCCTGGATTGTGAGGTCGGGGTATTTGGCACGAATGCGTTGGCAGGCCTTCTCAAAACCACGATGATACTCAATATAGAGGTGACTCTGATCGTTCATGGTGAGATACTGTGAACCATGATTCAGGATGGGCATGTTGGCATCCCATTTGATATAGTCGATCTCAGGATATTTCGTCATCAGGTTATCAACGATCGAGAACACAAAGTCCTGCACCTTCGGATTAGCCATATCCAGGATGAGCTGCGTGCCGCCACGTCCCTGAACGGGCTCACGCTTAGGCGCCTTGATAATCCAGTCGGGGTGCTTCTCATAGAGCTCGCTCACACTGTTGGTCATCTCTGGCTCAATCCATATGCCGAACTTGATACCGTGCTTCTTGGCATCGCGCAGCAGTCCCTCGATGCCCTCTGGCAGTTTGTTCTTATCTACCACCCAGTCGCCAAGCGCGCAGTTATCAGTCTTACGAGGATACTTTTCGCCAAACCAGCCATCATCCATCACGAAGAGTTCGCCACCCATCGAGGCAATGTCGCCCATCATCTGGTCCATGCCCTTCTGGTTAATGTCGAAATACACGCCCTCCCAGGAGTTAAGCAGGATCTTTCGCTCCTTATCGCCATGAGCCAGCATATACTTGCGGCCCCACTTGTGGAAGTTGCGCGACACGCCTGAAAGACCACACTTCGAGAAACTCAGCGCCACCTTGGGTGTGGTGAAGGTCTCACCTTTCTTCAGGTGATAAGCCGAGTTATCGGGGTTGATACCGGCAAAGAAATAGTGGTATTCCGTATCGTCGGTCTCCACCTTCAGCTGGTAATTACCAGAGTAGCAGAGAGCAGCACCAATCACGTCGCCACTGTTCTCGCGCCCTTTGCCATCGAGCGAGAACATCACCTCGGCATGGTCGGTATGCGAGTTACGCGCACCATCCTTATTCTTGATAACCTTCTCACCTGGCAGGATAGGCTCCTCTACAAGTTGAGCCTCGTTGGCCCATGAACCATAGAAGTGCGACAGCCATACATTTCCCCGACGGATGGGTAATGAACAAGAGGCAAACTGTGTAAGCGTAACAGGCTTCTTCTCGCCGTTCTTAATCACTGTCCAGGTTTCGATGATATCTTCATTGAAATAGGCCTTATAGCAAAGATCTACAGTCACTGGATAAACAGGATCGGTCAATCGGATGCGCACCTCACTATTCCCCTGTTCATCAGGCTCAACCTCATCAAGATAGTCTACATAGAGCTCTGTCGATAAGTTGCCATCAGCATGAGTCATCGCGATAGCAGCCTCAGCCGGGCAGTTCATACCATAAGCAGGATAGGCATCCATACGGCCACTGCGAGGGGCCTGAAGATTTGCCAGATCAAAAGCAGAAAGCTTGGCGCCATAATACACATATTGTGGCTGCTTATTGCCTTCTACGTTAAGAACCATTGTTGAGTTTTTAGTCTGTAAAACCACTTGTTCAGCCCTTACGATAGAGGCAGGAATCAAGAGTAATACCAGGAAAAGATACTTCTTCATATCAGGATACTATTTAGTTATTATTGATTCTGTGCGCAAAGATAAGGAAAAATTTGGTTATCTCAAAAAAAAGTAGTTATTTTGCAAGTTAAAGTACAAAAAAGAGGTAAATAAGTACATGATGAACTCACTGGATATCTGGATGTTGGCTGTAGCCTTGGCGATGGATTGCTTCACGGTGTCTATCGTGAGCGGCGTCATCGTTCGTCGCTGGTTGTGGATGATGATACTTCGTATGGCCTTCTTATTCGGCCTGTTCCAAGGCCTGATGCCATTGATTGGCTGGCTGACCACCAACCACTTTAGCGAGCAATTGGAGTCTATCGACCACTGGATAGCCTTTGGTTTGCTGGTCTTTATTGGTGGAAAGATGATTCGCGAATCGTTTTATCCAGAGGAGGAGAAAGTGTTCAACCCCAAACGTCTCACCACCCAGCTGCTACTGGCTATAGCCACCAGCATCGACGCCCTGGCCGTTGGCGTCTCCTTTGCCTGCACGGGCTATCGCTTCATCTCGCAGCTCATTTTCCCGCTCATCATCATTGGTCTGGTATCGTTCCTGTTCAGTCTCTCCGGCTATCAGCTTGGTGTCAGGTTCGGCCAGTCCATAGCCCGCAAGCTCAAACCCGAACTGCTGGGTGGTATCATACTGATCACTATCGGCATAAAAATACTGGTAACCCACCTGACAGCCTCATAAAAACTCATTATCAGAAAAAAGTTTGCAGTTTTTTATTTCTGTTTCAAACTTTTTATTACCTTTGCACCATGAAGACGATAGGCTCAACGATAGAACTGCATGATCTCAGCATAGGCTACCAGACAAAACACGGCATTAGAATGGTGGCTACCAATATTCAGGGCACCATCAAAAGTGGCGAGCTGACCTGTTTGCTGGGCGCCAATGGTGTAGGTAAGTCAACACTCTTAAGAACCCTCTCTTCATTTCTGCCTAAAACAGGTGGCGAGATACTATTGGAAGGTCATGAGCTCGCTGAGTTCACCGACAAGCAGCTAAGCCGTCTGATAGGTGTGGTACTAACCGAAAAGCCCGATGTAAGGAACATGACTGTACGCGAGCTGGTATCATTAGGCAGATCACCCTACACAGGATTCTGGGGCACCTATTCCAAGGAAGACCTCCAGGTGGTCGACGAGGCCATCAGGATGGTGGGCATCGAGATGCTGAGCCAACGGATGGTGCACACCCTGAGCGATGGCGAGCGCCAGAAGGTGATGATAGCCAAGGCATTGGCACAACAAACGCCTGTCATCTACCTGGATGAGCCCACTGCATTTCTCGATTACCCCAGCAAGGTTGAGGTACTGCAACTGCTGAGTCGCATCAGTCGCGAGGCAGGCAAGATTGTCTTCCTCTCCACCCACGATGTAGAGCTTGCCCTACAGTTGGCCGACACCATCTGGCTGATGCGCCCCAACGAGCCTGTAGCCATCGGCTCACCCAAGGCGCTGGCCGAGCAAGGCGCCTTAGGCAGGTTTATCGAGCGGGAAGGTATCGTTTTCGACTCCCAAACAATGACAATCAAAGTAACAAAACAGTTTTAAAGTTCTAATTAGCTTATGATATACGGGCATGGTGACGACGTGTTTCGCTATGGCGACATGATAAAGATTAACTTCAGTTCGAATGTGTATAGTCAAGCCGACTACACAGCGTTGAGAGAGCACCTGATGCAACAGTTTGAGGTGGTGAGTCACTACCCGGAGCCCGATGCTCATACGCTGGAATGCATGATAGCCGAGCGATTAGGCGTCAAAGAGAACACCGTTATGGTGACCAGTGGCGCCAACGAGGCCATCTATCTCATTGCCCAACTCTACAGAGGCTGGGCCTCCATCATCCCCCAACCCACCTTCAGTGAATACGAGGATGCTTGCCGCATGTTTAACCATATCATCTCGTATGATGTGAAGGACGAGCTGGAGGTGCTGCCCAAGGACCGTATCTACTGGATTTGCAACCCCAACAACCCCACAGGCAACGTATTGGTGAAGAGCATGCTGAACCATATTGTCAGAACCCATCCACGCTACCTGTATGTCATCGACCAGTCGTATGCCGACTATACCATGGCCCCCATGCTGGACCCCAAGGAGATGACCGATGTGTTCAACCTCATGCTGGTTCACTCGCTCTCCAAGAAATATTGCATTCCTGGACTCCGCTTAGGCTACGTTGTGGCTTCGCCTATCATCATCGGCCGACTGAAACAAATCCGTCAGCCTTGGGCTATCAACGCCTTGGCCATCGAAGCCGGCAAATATCTGATAGAAGAGGATGTAAGCATGATTCCCGACCTGAAAGGCTATCTGATGGAGACCCTCAGGCTGCACCAGAACCTGAGTGCCATCAAAGACCTGAAGGTGATGAAGACCGACACCAACTTTATGTTAGTGAGCATCGCCAAGGGCACAGCGCTGGAACTGAAACGCTGGCTGCTGGACCATTACGGCATTTTGATTCGCGACGCCTCGAACATTCGCGGACTCGACGATAACTACTTCCGCGTAACAGCTCAGAAGCCAGAAGAGAACGACCTGCTGGTAGAAGCCATCCAGGCCTATTTAAATTACCTGACAGAGGTTAGCGACTAATCTTCTTATAATAGCGCAAAGGTGCCAGTCCTTCCAATTCCGGGTGGAAGATGGCCATAAAGTCGTTGAGCAGTCTTTCCGGGTGGAAAGGCGACTCCTCATAGAATGGTGAGCGCTCCACATCGCAGCCATAGACCTCCCTACTCTTGAAGGCCCGGAACTGACCGTAGCCATGATGCTCGCTTGTCAGCTCATGGTATGTGATATCGTGATTACTGCTATATCTGAACAACCATACATCAGCCTCGCCAGCCCGTTCCAGCACCGTTTCAAATGGTAAAGAAACAGAGCCGCTATGCGCATCACCAGCCCAGGGATAGCTGCCATTGGCATCCTGTATCATCTGGCCTATCGTGCTCTTACCGCCAGGCACATACCACACACTACCCGTCACCTTATCCACCAGCACCGAGGGGCGGCTCTTGGCTTTGGCAGCCAGCGCCTTCAGCGCCTGATAACAGCTATCTACAGCCTGGAACAGACTATCGGCCCGTTGCTCGCAGCCAAACAGCATACCATAGAATCGCAGCCACTCAGCTCTTGCCAAGGGCGATGATTCCATATAGTCGGCACATTCCACAATAGGAATGTCGATCTCTTCCAGCTTGCCATAGCCGCCACTGTTCTCAAAAGGCGACAGGAAGAGGGCATCGGGGTGCTCGTCGATAATCTTTTCGATCACAGGGCTCATACCATCGCCCACATCGGTGATGCGCCCTTGAGCCACCTGCTGCTGAATCCAGGGTATCTTGATGTATTTCAGATCGGCCACCCCCGAGATACAGTCCTGCTTGCCAAACTCCATGAGCATGGCGCAATGCACGGTGGTAAACATCACAGCGCGCTTGAGGGGTGTACGGACAACGGTTCCACTAGGCATATGGCTGGGCAACTCCTGATTGGCAGGCACCAGCACATAGCGATGCAGGGTCATACCCTCCTTCCATGGATTCTTGATGGTTGCCACCGTATAGCCGTCGCATTTCACAACACTAATCTGGGTGGCGTATTTAAAGGCGACAGTATCGCCACCAGCTTGCAACGAAGCGGTTTTCTGCCCTCCCTTGCAAGCCGACAGCAATACTGTCAATATAAAGAGTTTAACAACGGTTTTCATTAATATTCAAACACGATATCGTCGATACACATATAAGTAGGTGTTGTAACACCACCAGCGTTTTTCTTGGTGCTATCAAAGCTAAAGCTCAGACTCTTCACCTCACCCATAGCACTCAGGTCACAATACTGCCAATCCTTTACATAGTCACCATCCTTTGCCAGATAGATTTCCACATCCTTGGTTGTGCCATCGGCTTTAGTACCTGTAACGGTACACTTGAACCAGTCGCTGGTCTCAAATTTTCCAGGTGTCATGCCGTCACCTTTAAGGATGGCATCAACAGCCCAAGCCTCGTTGGTGTACCAGAATCCTTTCAAAGAGACAGCTTTGCCAAAATCGATGGCCTCACCAAAGGTATAAACCAGACAGAAGTTGTTTCCACTCTTAGCCTTTCCTACGATACTATTAAACTGGTCGGGAGTCATTGCCGCAAAGGTTGTTGCTGTACGATTTGAAACAGCAAAACCACTCCAGCTTGCCCAAGCAGGTGTGTAGTTTACAGGGAAAGTCACACCCTGCTCCTGGTAAGAACAAGCATAAGCATCATATCCCCAATTGTCGAATTTTGTTCCGCTCTCATTACCACACCAATAACCAGCGTCATTAAGTGTTGCACCTTCAAAAGAGATTGTGGCAGTCTTCTTACCACCAACAGGATTGTCTTCGTTTTCACACGAGGTGAACGACAATGCGAAACCACACACGAGGACTGCAAGTCCGAACAATTTGTTTGTTTTCATAACTTTGTTGTTTTAAGTATATAATACATGTTATTTAATAAGAATTTTCTTTCTGTTCTGAATATATAAGCCCTTTTGGGTGGGCTTTACCTGTCGGCCTTGAAGGTCGTAGTAGGCAGCTGGCTTATCATCCTGCTGGACAGAGCGGATGCCAGATAGCGCATTCTGAATGGCCTGGATAGAGGCATCAAGGTGTATATCCTCAGCCCCAGCAAACTCTGTGGATGTTTCTCCCCACCACTCTGGTTGTGGGCACTTCTGATTCAAGCCTGTGTAAACCCTCACGAAATCAACGAAATCCAGGTTGACAGGTTGGCGGTTCTCATCCACAGCCCAGCTGATATCGATGCCACAGCCCTCATAATTATAAGAGGTGGCATCGGCATTATCCGTAAAGTTGGGCAGGTTGTCGGCATAGCCATAGCGGAAGCCGACGAGCACATAATAAAAAGGACTCCAGCTCGCGTCCACTTTTTCTGATAGGTTCAGCATGTTATCTGGCAGTCGGGTGCCCTTGAAGGTGAGTTCGTCAGGCAGCCATTGTGGGTAGTACTCCTGCGTGTGATAGTGGTTACGATCGATGGTGCCGCTCTGCCCCTGATTATCAGTCCAGGGAATATCACCCATCGGGTTCTGACGATAGGTCACCTCATAGCCATATACCACCTTGCCTGCACTATCCACATCGCAACTGCCGCTAATCTCATACCAAGGGTCGTCGGGCTTGCCGTTGCCATTCACATCCTTCGACACCATCACAACGCCAGCCTCGTTCATGCCCCCAAACACCAGGTTACGCATCTCCTGATAGGCATTGCCCCACACGGCAAAGTCGCGCTGTCCAGCCACATTGGCAATAGAATGGTCGAAGTGGAAGGTGATGTAGCCACCCCAACCACCAAGAGCTATCAGCTGCGACTGGATGGGATCCTTACCAGCAAGGTTCTCATTGCACTTGCGAATCATATCGGCCTCGGTATCGCCAGCCTCATACTCCGGCACATCGTTCACATACTGTCCTGGGGCAGGACGATATTCATCCACCGCCTGGATATACTTGGAGTGCACAGCCCCATCGTCCATGCGCTGTGCGCCAGCCTGAATGGTGGCAAGTGCCAGTATGAATGGTAACCAGATTTTCTTCATTGTCTTTCTGTTTTAAATAAAAATGCCGCGTGGGCGGGTATATCGCCAGTCTTCACCTTCCAGTCGAAGGTGCCATCGGGCAGGAAGTGCAGCAGCTCACCACTCGACACATAGTTCTTGGCATCCATCAGATAGAAATCACGATGGATGGGGTTCACCATGATGCCATACGGCATGCGTATCTTACTGATTTCAGGCGCATCAGAGAGACGGGTGCTCACCATCTCATGCTTTCTCACATCGATGATGCCATAGGTCACGGTATTGCTCATCGACACCTCGCTCCACTGACTGCCGTAGAAATAGAGCGAATCGCCCACAATGCACAGATCGCTAACGGGCTGGTCGATATGTCCGCCCACCGTCATTCGGCCGTCACTATCAGGCACCAGCCACCAGATGCTCGACTCCTCGTCCATATAGTTGCCACGTGCCGTTACCCACAGCTGGTTATACCTGTCAGCCTTCAGGTGGTGCAGATTAGGCGCCACCATTATCTTTTCTATTTCCTTCATCGTCCTCAGGTCAATCACACTCACCGTGCTCTCGTAGCCCTGGCCCGTCATGCCCTGATAGCCGCCACTGTTTGCCACATACAGGTAATGGCCTATTATCGCCATCTCCTCGGGCTGATAGCCCACCGTGCAGGAGTCCACCTTTTGCAAGGTGAGTGTATCCACCTTGTACACGCTCCCCAGCGGACTGCTGCTACCGCTATATACAGCGCCCACATACGACGACACATAAGCATACTGGTCTTTAAACGTCACATAGCGGCAGTTGGGTATGTCCACCTTGCCTATCCGCACGGCATCGCTGGCACGCGCCACCTCTACCTTGTTCGAGCAGTTGATGACCAGCCAGAGGCGCGAGCCGTATATCTGGCAGTCGTTGCCCACATCGCCCAGCGCCATCACCGTATTGGGATTACGTTCCTGATAGATATTGCGAAAGTAATGGGTCGTCTCGTCGTTGCCCGACAGGTCGAGATAATCGAGCGACGCCTTGTTCGAGCCCATGTTTCCCTCGTTGAGCAGATACATGCCGATAATCTCGCTCTTTTGCGTCTTGCCACCTGTATCAATTCTCTCCATCGGCACGATCATCACATCCTGCCGACAGGCTGTAAGGAGCCACAGGGTTAATAGGTAGAACCAAAGCTGCTTCATATCTCAACACTTAATGTGAATGCATAGTTACGCCCAGGCATCGGGTAGTTCACAATCACCTCGTAATCCTGTCCCAGCAGGTTGTTAACATCCAACTGCGCCCGGCATCTGGTTTGCTGCCAACGGAAGTTCCAGGTCACGCTCAGGTCGCTGGTGTACCAGGGCTCCATGTGGTTATATACGATGTTCTCCTGCTCGTCGTAGCGCTCGCCGGCATAGATGAACGAGTAGTTCACATGCCAGTTCTTATAGGCCAGTCCTATGATGGCCGATCCGGAGTGCCAGGGGATATAGGGTATCTGGTGCTTATAATACGAGGTGGCAGCATCCGTCACATCGCGTGCATCCTGATAGGTGTACTGGGCGCGGGCTGTGGCCACCAGGTCCTTGCCCATCTGGAAGTCGGCCTCAGCCTCCACATCGATGCCTTTGATGTGCACCTTGCCCAGGTTCAGCATCGTCCAGCGGAACTGCTGCCCCTTGGGATAGGCCACAATCTTATCGTGCACCGTATTATAATAGGCATCGAAGTGCATCTCTGCATGTCGCACCAGTCCATGCTCAAAGTGCTTGTTCAGCGCAAAGCCGGCATCATACTGCAGCGCACTCTCCGGCACCAGGTTGGCATTGCCCATATCAGTATAGTAGAGGTCGTTGAAGGTAGGCATGCGGAAGCTCTTCTTGACATAGGCGCGCATCGAGAAGAAGGTGCCATTGAAAGGATAGAGGTTCACAAAGAGCGCTGGCGTGAGCTTGGACAGCGAGCGACTGCTGTTCATGGCGGCAAAGTCGCCACGCCGATGGGTCTTGTCGTGGATAAAGGTAGCCAGCACAGAGCCCTGTGCCTTCAGGTGCTTGTAGTCGATAGCGGTAGCCAGGCTCAGCAGATTCGAGATTCTGGTGGGATAGGCAAAATTGTAGATGTCGGCATTGAGCTTGTTCCACTTCATATCGTAGGCCAGCGAGGCGCTCCAGTTGGGCAGCAGCTCCAGCACGTTGGCTGTCGACAGATACAGTTCCTGCTGCTTGTAGCGATTGTCCACAGGCAGCTGGTTGGGGTCTTTATTCACATAGTGGGTGTTGTAATAGGCATACTTGGCCAGCCATCGGGTGCTGAACCCCTCGCCAATATTCTTGTTGTAGGCCGCCTGTACAAAGGTGTTCAGGTCCTGCTGCCGCTCGCCCCGTCGCCACACATTATTCACAATGGCGCCAGGAATGCCGCGTGCCGAGTTGTAGAGATAGGCCTTGAGCTGCCAGCCGCCCTGCTCCAGCCGTCCAAACACATTGGCTTCGACACGCTCAGCATGTATATCGCCGTTCTGTCGCACAGCCGTGGTGTCCCAGGCCGTCTGTCCGTTGGCAAACTTGCGCTCATAATGGAACTTATACTTACCGCTGGCTGTCAGGAAGCCTGCACTCAGCGACGTACTGACCATTTGCGAGATCTTCTGCTCCCAAAGTGTGGAGAATCGGAACATATCGCTCGAGCCAACCTGCGCTTTCAGTCGCAGATGCGTTTGTTCGTTCTGCCGGAAATCAGGTGCTTTTGTTCTGATGTAGATAGCCCCGGCATTCCCAAAGTCGCTGGCGGGCTGGAAGATAGCGCTCTTCTGTCCGTTATACAGGGTGATATCCTCCACATTATCGAGTGAGAACTGCCCTAGGTCAATCTGTCCGTTCTGCGCGTTTCCCAGCTGCACACCATCGTAGCTGATGCCCAGATGATGCGTGCCCATCGAGCGGATGTTCACCGTCTTGATGCCACCCACGCCCCCGTAGTCCTTCAGTTGTATGCCCGAGAAATAGCGCAAGGCATCGGCCACAGAGTGGGTGTTCAGTTGCTCCAGCAGTTCGCCTTTCAGTTTCTGACTGGGCACCACCTCACGCATGGCAGGACGCGACACCACCACTATCTCACGCACATGCTGTACGGAGTCGAGCTTGCTTTGCGCCGTTGCTGTCAAGGCTGCCAGGCAAGCCAATGCCCATGTGAGCTTTCGCTTCCTCATCGCTATCTATGTGTCGCCACCGTCTAACCCCAGAGAGCAGTAGGCAACCATCGTTTCATCGGCAGGTATTCTGACTTATCGTCTGGTAGCAAACGTCTTCCCAATAATCTCAGTGACATATATGTTTGCCCCTCACAAGGACGACTCACAGCAGCGGGACTGTTCAGGCCTCTCACCTGATTCCCTTTTAATCTCCCCTAAAGGAGAACCGATTACGGCTGCAAATTTAAGCAAAATATTCGAAATGGCAAACTATTATCTGTCTTTTTCTTGCAGATAGGCCGTCATGGTCTGAAATAGATGCTGAGCATGAGCTCTCGCGGACGGATGGGGGTGGAATAGGAGAGCGACATGAGTTGCGTATAGGTGGTGTAGCTATAGTCGCGCTGGTTGAGGATATTGTTGAGCGCAAGTGTCAGCTCAAAGTTTGAGCGCAGTTTCAGTATGGCCTTGGCATCCATCAGGAAATGGTCGGTATATTGCTGATGCGTTATCTCATTATGGTAATACTCCCCCAATAGCGACAGCGACAGCTTTTTGATGGGCGAATAGTAAAGCGAGAAACTATGCTCATAACTCTGTAGCGTGTTAGCCGCCCCATCGCCTATACGCAGTCGGCTGTTACCATATTCCAGCTCGTACTTCCAGTTGAGTTTTCTGAACAGCGTACCATTGACGATGGCATCGAGCGACAGGGAGTTGTTGCGATAGGCTGTCAGCACGTCGCCTGTCAGCATCTCGCGATCATACTGGAGCCAACGGGCAAAGAGTTTGAACATACCACCCGTCAATGGCAACAGCGTCTCAAAGTTGCCGTTTACCAGCCACGTGCTACTATGGTTGGGACTGCGCATTAATCCGTTGATCAGCCAGTCGCCCTCGAACGACTGGATAGACACGAATGGATTCTTGTCCCACATACGGGTGGCAGTGAGGAATCCAAAAATTCCTTTAGCCGACTGCTGGTAGAACGCCGATAGTGCCACCTGCTTGCCTGTGGCAGTACCATATTCGGTAGTGCCACGCATCATGGTGCGATAGCCTGTCATCAGCAGCCCTTCATAGTGGTTACTGATATTGTAAGGATTCTGACTGATACCACCAGTGAGCGACAACGATAGATTAGGGAGGCCTTGATACGACACGCCCAGGCTGCTACCATAGTTCACATCATCGCGCTTGCTGTCGCAAAAATCATAGTGATAGTAGCTCAGCGGCAATCGCAAGGTGAAGTTGAACTGGCGATGCGGATATTTCAATGTTGGTGTCAGATAGGCCTGATACCTACGGATACGATCATCGTTCAGACTGCGATCAAGGTAGTTTATACCACCTTCCATCGCCACAACAAAAGCCCCGACTCCCAGGTCGTAGTTCACATGCTCATCGCTATAGAACGCGTGCCGCCTTAGTGCCTGACGGTAGTTGGCACCCTCCCTCACCACCAAGGTATATTGCGGCAGCCACGCCCACTGGTTCTGCGAGTTGACCGTCAGTGCGTTCTTACCCTTGCGATGGATGTACTCCAGTGAGTTGCTGAGTTGATGACGAGGCAGATAGAGGTGCTGGGTGGCATCATAGGTACCCCCTGTGAGCACATCGCCCCCATCCCACCCCAAGTCGGCTCGCAGGATATTGTTCAGATAGTTACTGTCGCGATTCACCTCGATGGTCATCTTGGCTGCCAGCCGCTCGATAGCCGCCTTGCTGTGCAAACGGTCTTCTATTATCCGGCTACCTGTAGCCTGGTAATACGCCGTCTTCGATTCCGACTCACTGCGCTGCCTATCCGTCAGATACGACACCTGGGCATCGAGTGTGGCATCGCGGCCAATACCAAAGATCCAGTTGGTGGACAGCAGATGCGACTTATTAAACAGCGTGCGGTGCTGTTCCAGTTCCGCCTGATTACCTATGGGCAATGCCAGATAGTTGGCCTCGCTGTAGGTCCTTGATGGCTTATCAAGGATATTGACATGTTCTCGGATGTCGCGCTGCAGGTCCTCACCTGTATTGTTGGTCTTATAGGTAGAGATCATCTGCCATTGCCTGTTGAACATCATGGTGGTGAGGTTGCCATTCCAGAGTGACGGCAAGCCAACGGCTGCATTGATGGTAGTGATGAGATGGGCTTTGGAGCCATCCTTCAGTTTGAGGTTGATGGCGGCCTGCTCCGATTCCGACAGGTTCTTCAGGGCTTTCACAGGCTGGTGGTTGGTCATCACCTCCACGCTGCTCACATCCTTGTGCTCCACGCCTTGTGTCGCCAGTCCGTATTTGCCCTGCAACAGGTCCTTGCCTTCGATATAGAACTTGTTGATAGGCATACCGTTATACGACACCTTACCATCTTCGGCCACCTGTATGCCAGGCATCTTTTTGAGCACATCACCTATGGAGCGGTCGCCCTCCTTGGCAAAGCTGGCCACACTATATACCAAGGTGTCGCCTCGCTGACGGATCTTCTGCGACTTGATCTTCACCTCCTTCAGTTCGATGGCCGACTGCTCCAAGGCTACATGATATGCCGTTTGTCCAGCCACAAAAGGGATGCTCTTTTTCTTGTAGCCAATGATAGAGAAGTGCAAGGTAGCTGGATTTGAAGCGACTGTAAGGCTATAGGTTCCATCAGCCTTGCTTTGCACAAAGCCTTTCATCTTGTTGTCCTTATCCCTTGCCGACACAATCACCTTGGCCAGCGGTTTGCCGCTCTGGCTATCCGTCACTTGTCCTGTCACTTTTATCTGTGCAGCAGCCATAACAGCCAGACATACCATCAGGCAGGCTAATGCTAATCTCTTCATCATCGGAATGGTTTTATTTATAGTCTAACTCTATCAGATCATAGGGATCTTCGGTCTCTGTTGGCTCCTTGCCAAGCATCACATCATCAGCATTAGCCTTCTTAATAAGCGCTAATCTCTGTTTCCAGCACTTTTTAAGCAGATCGATTCGATCGGTGCGCTCGTAACGATCGCCATTGGGTGGTTCGCTATGATAGATGCGCTGCTTGTCTGGCATCTCTATCCCTCGGAGTTCCCAACTATATTCACCAGTACTATCTCTTACTGCCAGAATCAGTCCGGGCAGGCCATGAAACTTATACGGACCGTCGCTGATAGGAATATCTTCTGTAAACCATGCCGTATAGTGACGCCCACGCCAATCGCATTCTGCCCGCTGACAAGGGTATCCTAATATAATAGAGGTATCTGGCAGTATCTCCCAGGCCTGCGGTTCCATGGCTTCTGTATAGAAAAGCCTGGACGTCACCCAATCCTGAACCGTCAAGCTATCTTTGGGATAATGCTTATAGATTTTTGTATCTTCTCCATTCGGCATGATAGCCATCATCATTGCAAACGATTCATCCTTGGTCTTTCCTTTGGCTTTCAGCCCTGCTCTCACCCGCCGTCGGTACTCTTCCTTAGCCTGTGGCGTGGTATAAAAGAGCGAATCTTTTTGGAAACCATCATAACTGTAGTATTTAGACAGATGATTGCCTATCTCCAGCAGAAACGTCTCATGCTCCTTAAAATGACGAGAACGGATGAACATATAATCCGTGTACTCGTAAGTACACACTATCTGGGCAGTATCTATCGCCTTCCAGTGCCAGAACGTCTCCTGTATCTGGGCCGAGGCTTGGCTGAGGTGACAAAAGCACAACAGCACAACGAGGGTTAAGGACTTTGCTTTCATATTTCTTATCAGTTTGATCCGTCTGGTTTAAGTACAATCTTCTGGTCTGCCATATCTCTCTTTACTTGTATGGAGACTGTTGCCACGCCAATATTCATAAAATCCACAGTGGTGCCTTTAGGAACCTGGAGTTTGAAATTACCATCCATATCGGTAATGGCTCCACGCTTGCCACCATGTTCCATAACAGCTGTTCCTACTAAAGGATTACCTTCTTCGTCAACTACCGTTCCTGAAATCGTCAGCAATGCGGTTTCAGGCTTGGGTTCCGACTTCTGCATGCTTTTGCTGCTTTGCTGTTTCTGAGGCTTAACTACAGGGGCTGGTGCCACCTCCTGTGGCGCTTGAGCCTGAATGGTATCAGTAACAAGATGGCTGGAATCGAGTTCAGGTGCCTGATAGTGAATAATCGTCTGAGCATTCAAGGCTAAGGTGATGGCTACAACGGGAAGCAGATACAGCACCTTGAGCAGCCGTGAGGGCTTGGAACGATGGCGCGCCATCATCTGAAAACGGTTCTTCAGTGTTTGTTGACTGATGGCATTAGCCAACTTGCACTCCAACTTAGCATTGGCTCTATCCATCAGCAGATTCAGATAGTGGTGTGCATCTACGCCACCCGATAGCACACTGGCATCGGCCTCGTACTCATGAACAGCACGCAGCTCTCTACCTATCAGCCAGATGGCAGGATTGAACCACTGCAGGGCTATCGCCAGCTCCATCAGCAGCAAGTCGAAGGAGTGATAGCTGTTGATATGTGCCCGCTCATGAACCAATAGGGCTGAATCCTGCAGTTGATAGTCGCGACGCGAAAATACAATGGTGTTCCACCAGCTGAACGGAGCTATATTCTGAGCGCAAACGGCAATGGTTGTTCCATCTGCTTGTGGATGCTGCTCGCACTGGCTAATCAAACGATTCAAACGATAGATGCTGATAGCAGTATGGAGCAGTTTTAATACGATGCCAGCAAGATAGATGAGGAATAGCCACAGAAACGGATTATAAATCCCCCCTCTCTCAGTTGCAGATTGCGAATCCGCAACAACAGCTCCATCTGTTACTGGCATGGATGCTGCCACTACCGTTTTGTGCAGGTTGATTTCACACAGCGGAAGTATAAAAGCTATCAAGACCGACAGGAGCAGGATGGCCCGATTAAAGCGGTGGAAGGTTTCACGCTCCATCAGCAAGCGATATAACAGATAGAACACTGCTATGAGTATTGCCGCCTTACCAATATATAACAGAAATGCCGTTATCATCGTTTGGCCTCGATTTTTGTCATCAGTTCTTTCAGTTCTGCCAACTCCTCATCGGTATATTGCTCCTTTTGTGCAAAGAAGCTAACCAGCGATGTGAATGAACCACCAAAAAAGGTATCCTTTACATCGCTGATAAACGAGTAGGTGTAATCATCCTTACTCACCAACGGCGAAAAACGATTGGCCTTGCCCACCCTTTCCGGCTTCACAAACCCCTTATCCGTTAGGATTTTCATAAACGTCAAGATAGTCGTATAGGCAGGTTTAGGTTCAGGATAGTGATCGATGATGTCCTGAATAAAGCCCTGCTGTTCTGGCAAACTCCACAGGATGTTCATCACCTGTGTCTCTGCCTTGGTTAGTTGCTTCTTTTTCTCTTTCATATAGCATAAGTTTATCATTCCGCCTGCAAATATAAACTAAAAAGTTAGTAGAACCAAACTTTTCCAACTAAACTTTTAGTATTTAACATCTTTTAGTTCGCTTGAGCTTGTGCTATTTTTGCACAGATAAATAGATTTTGAGACAGCCAACAACGAGCGAACCAGCGTTTGTTCAGTAGGTATCTACAAATCCACATCATATCATTATTTATATATATTAGTAAAAAAATAAAAATAGTATGATTTGTATATGATGTTTAAGAAAAAGTTGTATATTTGCAGAATGTTTTTTATCATATAGCAAAATGGAGGAGAACAAGATTATAATCTATCAGACGGAAGATGGACAGACGCAGATTGATGTCCGCTTGGAGAATGAGACGGTGTGGTTGACACAGGCTCAGATGGCAGAGTTGTTTGAAACAGACAGAACCTCAATAGTTCGTCACATCAACAATATCTATAGAGCTGATGAATTAGAACGAGAGGCAACCTGTGCAAAAATTGCACAAGTTCAAACCGAAGGAAAAAGACAAGTTACCCGTACTATCCCATATTTCAATTTGGATATAATTATTTCAGTAGGGTATCGTGTCAATTCTAAGCGTGGCGTAAAATTCCGTCAATGGGCTAATCGAGTGTTGAAGGAATACCTCGTGAAAGGCTATGCCGTCAACGAGCGTATCCGCAAGGAACAGATAGGCGAGTTGCGCCAGCTGGTAGGTATGCTGGGGCGCACAATCCAGAATCAGAACTTGCTGTCGAATGATGAAACCAATGCACTCTTCGAGGTAGTGACGGATTATACCTATGCCCTCGACACCCTCGATAATTACGATTACGAGCGACTAACCATTGATAAGACCACAAAAGAAGAGCCTTTCCACGCTACTTACGAAAATGCGATGGAGGCCATCAATGGTTTGCGCGAGAAATTTGGTGGATCTACTCTTTTTGGCAATGAGAAGGATGATTCTTTCAAGAGTAGTATTGGCCAGATCTATCAGACCTTTGGAGGCGAGGAACTCTACCCTAGTGTCGAGGAGAAAGCCGCTATGCTGCTTTATCTCGTCACGAAGAACCATTCATTCAGCGACGGGAATAAACGTATTGCAGCCACGCTGTTCTTGTGGTTTTTGAACAACAATGGTATTCTCTATCGCGAAGATGGCTCAAAACGTCTGGCTGATAACACCCTCGTCGCCCTTACGCTGATGATTGCAGAGAGTAAGACTGAAGAAAAGGACGTGATGGTAAAAGTAGTTGTTAATTTGATTAATCAGAAAAACTAACTAATTACGTCATTTATCAACGTATCCACGCCATATTATTATGTTCATATAAGAAAAGAAAATAATGATATTATTATAAGGCGTAAATGGTTTTATTTATAATCGCGTTCTATCAGGTCGCGGATACCATCCGATATATGCGGTTCATTTCCCAGCATCACATCATCTGCATTCAGTTTTTTGGCGATGCCAATGTACTCTCTACTATGTTTGCGCAGAAGGTCGCGCCTTGTGATGGGCACGTATTGCTTCTTGGCATCATAGTTGACCGGTGTTGATAGGAAGATTCCCCTTCCATATTCTCTCTGAATGCCTTTGATTGTCCATTCATACTCATGGTCTTTATCATACACCCGCATGATAAGTCCAGGCAGTCCTGCAAACTTATACGGTCCATCGCTTACAGGTATTTCCTCGGCATACCAAGCAGTATAATTTCTGCCTCGCCATTCGCAACTGGCTTTATGGCATCGGTATCCCAAAACATTCAGCGTGTCATCCTCCAGCTGCCATAGCTGGCTGTTGAGTGTATCCCCATAGCAGTAATAGTTTGTTCCTACAGCATCTTGCACCATGATGCTATCCTTAGGATAGTTCTTATAAATGATGTAGCGCTTGCCATAACTGGGGAATGTAGAGTGCCACATCTCATCGTATTGTACTCTACTTCTACTAGGTGCCGAAAGTGCTTTTATTTTTCGCTTCATAATCTCTTGCTCACCATTTGGCTGCGAAGTCAGAGAGTCAAGCTGCCACGATTTCAGGCTGTAGAACTTTGACAAATTGCGCCCTATCTGTAAGATGTGATTCTCTCGTATTTCACGTCTTTCATGAGGGAACAAGAAATTGAGGTAGGTGTATTCATAAAGACATGTGATATCCACAGAGTCTATTTGCTCCCAGTGCCAGGTATCCTTTTCGATTTGTGCGTTTATTGGCATTGTCAACACACAAAATAATGCTATGATTGCGATTCTCATTTTCTTACTGGTCTAATACTTTTTCCATCATAACGGATACCATACTCGCTAAAATCCGTATAACCTCTTGTTGAAAAAAACAGGTACCATACTCTGGAATCTTTGTTGGCCGAATATTTTTTGCCAATGCTACCCGTCCAGTATCCCCCTGTTTTTCCCTGGTGAAGGATGTCGGTAGCTAATCTGCTACCTGCTGCAGGCAGAAAGATAGACTTGCCAGATGGCCCTGTAAAACGGAGGCCCTTGACACCATTCACAATGGCCTTTTCCTTTTTGCAGCGCGTTACCAATTCTTCCATCTCATCACGTGTAGGCAGTCGCCAAGGCTTTCCCCATTTTGCTCTTACTATGTCGAGCTGTGTGCCACAGATAGCCTTAGTTGGCATGAAGCCACCATAGAGCGAGTCCGACAGCCAATTCCAGTCCTCATCATATACATTGATTTCTGTACACTCCCCCGTTGGGTCAGCCCAGCCATACAGTCCACCATATTCTTCAGGTTTCTCTGCGCCAAGATTACAGTCAGCCCAACGCACACTCAACCCCAAATCGACAGCAGTTTGGGCCTTGGTAATAATAGTGATTAAGCAATAGCAAACTATTAATAAGTATTTCATATAATACTCTATTAAAGAGTGTGTATGATATCATACACACCCATTACTTTTATATGACTTCATTTCTTTACTAAATTATGCAAGAATATCTCATCAGCCAGCTTCTGTTGCTCATCTTTGCTGAGAGATACATTCACATATTCGGTTGAGAAGCTATCTTTGGTTGCGCGAATGATATATTTGTCCTTGCGGGAAACAGACCAAACATAGCGATAAATCTGAGAGTCTCTAACCACTTCTTGTACAATAGGCTTTGCCAGTACGACACTGTCAACATCCATAATTGTCACTTCAGCATCCTTAAAATAGACCTGAGTATCTGCATCACGAACATACGCCCCAATAAGTACATTGCTCTCCTTACGAGATGTGCAGCTAAAAATTGTAATCAAAACGCCAAACAAGGCTAAAAATAATATTTTTCTCATAATATTTAAGTTTGTATATTATAGTTTTGGCAGAGCATTTTAAGTCAATCCGCCGTTTTTGACCTGTAGGGAAGCGCGCTATATCAGATAATAGTTTGCATTCACTTCTTGCGGCGCTTTTTCGTAGCAGGTTTCTTTTTAACAGGTTTCTTCTTGTGATTCTGCGGAAACACTTCGTATGGAACGGCTGTCCAGTGAATATTCGAAATCAGGCGGCCATTTCTATCGTAAACTTTAAGACCAACAAGAGTAGGATCAAAATACTTTTCAAATCCTTCTATGTCATAGGCCTCGAAAATTAACAACTCTTCCATTCGCTCTGGAGAGACGAGGCGTATTTTCTTTGATGACGGATATGAGAATGAATGCCCATCACCTTTCTCTATTCCGATACAATTAAAAATTAACTTCCCTTCATTATCGCGGGCATGAAGGATTAGTCCTGGCAGGCCGCTCAGTTTCCAAGGACCATCGCTATATGGCAAGTCAAGCGAGTACCATACCGTCCAAGTACGCCCTCTGAAAGTGGTCTGCGCCTTTTTGCAAGGGTAACTACACACGACAGAATCACCTTCCAGCAATTGCCAATCGAACAACTGCTGAATAGAATCCTGTGTTGTTAAAGCATATGGTGTATGTTCAAATGTTATGATCCCCTTTTTAGGCATATTTTTATACACGAAATCACATCCGTCTCTACTTCTCGTTCCTGGGTAGGGAGCTCTCCCCTCTGAATGAAGCATATACCATTCTCTAATGAGACTATGATAGTAAGAAGAATAGTCCCCAATATCAAGCCGCCTAATATCCAAAAATAACGAATCGTCCTCCTCAAATCGTAAGTAATACTCATTGTAGGTAACTGATAGTTTGGTATAATCAGTTTGGGCAACCACCTGTATGTTTGCCACAAAAACTGTAAACAAAGACAGTAATAGAATTCTTTTCATAATTGTTCCTAATTTGTTGACGGCGGCAAAGGTATTAAAAAACTCCGATAGTATGTGCCTATCGGAGTTTGCAAATAGTTTGCATTCACTTAATACTAATAATTATTCCTCCCAGCAAGCGACATTTATGGGATCTTGGTTTGCTGCCGTTTTTGACCTATAGGGAAGCGCGCTATATCAGATATTCCATATGACTTCATTTCTTTATCAGTTCTTCGAGTTTCTTGACGAGTTCCTCGCCATAGATATTGATGGCTATAACTTTGCCTTCGCGGTCAAGGAGGTAGTTCTGGGGGATGGACTTGAAACCTAATGTCTCAATATCTGGATATATTTTGCCCGTGTTAAGATCCACTCCGATAAAATGATTGAAATTCTGCATACCTATAGATTCTATTCTACGTTTCCACGCACCTGGCAGTTTGTCGAGTGTAATAGCACAAACCTCGAAGTCGTTTGCATATTTCTTTTGGAGGGCAATCAATGGTCGCATATTATCTATACACGGTTTGCACCAACTGGCCCAAAAATCCACAAGTACATATTTACCTTCATATTTCTTCAATCTTTCAGTGCTTCCATTAATACTTCGAAGCGTAATGTCTAACTTCTGGCCCCTTTTCATTTGCCGTTTCTTCATAGCATCTGAGAACTTGATCACTGAGGCTCGTTCAGATTTAATCCTATTAATCTTTTCCCAAACCCGCTTCGATTCGCTGGTTCTTACTGCTTGAGGAATGAGATTGAAGCTCCTTTTAATTGGAGCATAGTCTGGGAATCTTTTTAGTAGAGAGTCTTTATACAGATGATCCTCGTGATAGTCTATATTCAAAAAAATAAGAGAAAAATCCGCTAAATACGGGTTTGAAGAATTTGCCAAATCCACATACATGTCATGAATAGCCAAACTGTCGGCATCAAATTCCTGCTGCAATGTCTGTAGGCGCAAGGTATCAGTTTTTGGCGTATGTACAAGTAGCGAAACCAAAGAATCGACTTTATTTCTTAATATGCGATTTTTGCGGAGATAGGCATTCCACTCTGTTTGAGCCGATAGTTGAGGGATTTCAACCTCATTTTCAAAGGCAACCTCATTTTCTTTAGGGGCATCAAACGATATACTGTCGCCAGGATTAAGTATCAGACTAATCTTTCGTGCACCTCGTTTCTCAAAAGTTATCTCCGCTTCATTTTGAAACGGTATATACCCTTTTAACTTCAGTGTGGTACTACCATCTGTTCTGACAGAATCCAGCAAATACGTATTCCCACAGTACGAGGTATAGAGAAATACATCTTGAGAGGTAGAGGCAATAGCCGGTTCTACGTTAACTGTTACGTGTATGTTGGGAGCCGGTTCTTTAGGTTTTGGTGAACTTGAGGCTACCTCAACAAGAGGTGGTTGTGGATTACTGATACTCTGCTTAGTAGTTTTACAGCTATTAAGCAAAAAAGCCAAGATGACTGTAGGGGCTAAAATAAATAGTTTCTTCATATATATTAGTTTTTAATATTTCTATAAAACAGCATACTCCAGATATGGATAACCATCAAGTTGGATATTTATCCGTTTTCCCATTTTAACTTTACCAGAGCCTGCTACGGGAATCTTTGCCTTGCCAAGTGTTTGTTTCTTTTTAGCTGGTTTCTTCTTGTGATTCTGCGGAAACACTTCGTATGGAACGGCTGTCTTGGGCATCTGCTTGATGATACGCCCATTTTTATCAGTTACCCAGAATCGTGTCAGCCCAGGCATAATCAGCTTGTAGTAGCCATCTCTGTCAGCGGCCTCAAGAATTAACAACTCTTCCGCACGTTCTGCTGAAACAATGTTGTCGTGATTCCCTATTTTATAGGTAAAAGGATGACCATCACCATTCTCTATTCCGATACAATTAAAAACAAACTTCCCTTCATTATCGCATGCATGAAGTATCAGCCCTGGCAGGCCGCACAGTTTCCAAGGCCCGTCGCTATAGGGAAGATCGAGTGTGTACCATGCTGTCCAGGTACGACCGCGAAATGTAGTCTGAGCTTTGTGGCAAGGATATCCACATACAGTGGAATCGCCCTCCAGCAACTGCCAGTCGAACAGATTGTTGATAGCATCCTGTGTCACTATTCTGCCAGGAAAGTGAACGGATAGCATCTTGCCCTTGTAAGGTATGTTCTTATATACATCATCATCCTTGATGGTTGTCCCTGGATAGGGAGCTCTCCCAACGGGATTCAGATTGTACCATTCTCCAACCAAACTACAAAATCTGGAAGCATATGTGCCAATATCAAGTAGCGAGATGTCTCTGGAGAGAGAGTCATCTTCTTCATACTTCAAATAATCACTATTATATATAGCTCGTATTTTGGTGATGTCGCTCTGAGCACATATGCAGTTTACATATAATAATAAAAGAAGACAATATACGGTTCTTTTCATCATAGTTTTTAATTAATTCCAGCGGCAAAGGTATGAAAAAACGCCAATAGTATGTGCCTATCGGAGTTTGCAAATAGTTTGCATTTGTTGGATACCCCAAATGCAAACCTCCTCCCAGACTCCCGATTTTTTATCGGAACGCCTGTGTTTATGCGGGTTTGGCTACGGGAGGGTAACGGATTCTAGCCTCCCGTCTACCCTCCCGTCTACCCTCCCGTCTACCCTCCCGTAGTTGGTATGGAGCCAGAATGGCTGAAATGTTAAATCGGTTGATTTTTGCCCCAAAAACTTGCAAACCGCAATTTTATTTTGTATCTTTGCAATCGAAATATGAAAACCGGTGCTATGGGACATACCACTCTATTCATTAACCATTATTATTAACAGATGAACCAACAACGTATGAAAAATGAACTAACAATTAATGGCGAGACACTCGATGCCTCGCTTGAAGGAATCCTTGCGATAGTGAGGTTCCTGAACAACAACTACCAGTTCCGCTTCAACCAGCTTAACGGCAAGGTGGAATTTGTTAACCAGAAGTCGGCTCCCACAGAGTGGCGCGACCTGACTGAGCCTGCCATCAACAGTATTATACTGAAGGCCAGGATGGAGCAAGTTTCAAAAAACAGCCCCAAAGAGGTGATTATGGAGTATGTAAACTCTGAGGATGTGGCTCGCTATGATCCCATCAACGCGTATCTGAACCAGCTGCCTGAGTGGGACGGACAGAACCACGTGGCTCGCCTGTTCAGCAGGATTCCCGGCATCACCTCCGAACAGCTGGATTTTCTCTGTGTATGGATTCGCTCGGCTGTGGCTCATTGGCGCCAGATGGACCTGCTGCACGGCAACGAATGCGTACCCGTATTGGTGGGTGCCCAGGGCTGTGGCAAGACGACCTTCTTTACCCGACTGCTGCCACCCACGTTCCGACAGTACTACATGGACCACCTGAACACTGCCAACCAGAACGACAAGAACATGGCGCTGACCAACAATCTGCTGGTGAACATCGACGAGCTGGATGGCTTTACCCCCAGGCAGATGACCACCCTGAAGCAGCTGCTGTCGGTGAGCATGATGAACTATCGCCCCATCTATGGCAAAACCCAGCAGGTGCTGCATCGCTATGCTTCGTTCGTAGCTACCACCAACAATCCCCACCCGCTGACGGATGTGACAGGTAGCCGCCGATTCATCTGCATGACGATACCCAACGGGCAGATAATCGACAACACGGGGGAGATAGACCACGAGCAACTATTTGCCCAGATTATCTACGAACTGGACGTGCAGAAGGCACCCTATTGGTTTAATAACGAACAGGTGGCCCGCATACAGGAGCTGAATCTGAACTACATGGCCAAGAAGGATATGGTGGAGATCGTGAGCAGCTGTTTTCGCAAACCCAAAGAGGGTGAGAAGGTTAAGCCGCTGGGCATCAAAGACATCCTGCAGGTCATCAGGCGCGAGTATCCTACACTGAAAGACGATCACGGCACAATCACCTATCTGGGACGCGCCCTTAGCATGCAGGGATTCGAGCGCACAGAGCACTCGCATGTAGCCCACTACAAGGTGATTCCGCTAAAGGCAGCCTAACCCCCCAGCAAAAACGGGAGGGTAGACGGGAGGCTAAACGGGAGGGTGAAATCCGCTACCCTCCCGTAGCCAACCCCGCATAAACACAGGCGTTTTAATACAAAACGTGAGACTAACCCTAAAAACAAAAAAATTGCTTATGACCAAGATTAACTACAACGAAGTGCCTGGCTGTTTTCTGCATTGCATACAGTCGGGCTGCAAGATGGCCAGCCATTGTCTTCGCCAGTTGGCGATGCAGGCCTTACCTGATGACTGTACAGGGGTTACGATAGTGAATCCTCAGTTGACAAAGCCTACGGGTGATTGCAAGTTCTATCGTAGCGATGAACCCCAGGTTTTTGGCAAGGGATTTATGAATATGCAAACCAAAATGCTGCCGGGCCAGTACAATACGTTCCGTTATCGACTTCAGGGCAAGTTTGGCCGCAATCCTTACTTCGAGCGTCGCAAGGGCGAGCGACTTTGTTCGCCCAGCGAAATCAAAGAAGTAGAGGCAGCACTTAAGGCTATCGGTCACGAAGAACTGAAATTTGATGCGTATGTAGAGAAACTGAACTGGATAGATTAATCAAAGGTTCAGTACTTGAGAGCAAGGACTGGAGTCCTCCTACCAAAGGACTCCAGTCCTCCAGTTAAAGGATTGCAGTCCCGCGGTTGCAGGACTGGCTTTTTTATTCATCATACTTTCTGTTAACCTAGGTGAACAACTATTTAAAGAGCTTAACAAAATGACATAACTACAAAAAATAGTTGCGTGCATACATTATTATAGTTATCTTTGCCGGCAGATACTGAAATTGCTCATTGATATTGAACTTAAAAACAAAGAACAAGATGAAGAAACTAACCAATAAAGAACGGGAAGTGATGGAGCTGTTCTGGCAACATGGCCCCATGTTTGTCAGAGAGTTGCTGGAGCATTATGAGGAGCCCAAGCCGCATTTCAATACGCTGTCGACCATCGTGCGCCGACTGGAGCAGCAAGGCTACGTATGCCATAAGAAATATGGTTCCACCTATCAGTATCACGCGCTGATTACAGAGCAGGATTATGCCAAGAACAGCATCTTCAGACTGGTAGACCACTACATCAAGGACTCCTATCGAGGACTTGTATCCACCTTACTCAAGGAGGAGAAGCTCTCTGTCGGCGAGTTGCGCGATTTGATTTCCCAGGTAGAAACCTACGAAAGAAACAAGAAATGATATCCCTCTTCCTCTCTTACGAACTGAAAGTAGCTGTACTGATAGCAGTATTCTACACCTTCTGGCGCCTGTTGGTGGCCAAGGAAACATGGCACAGGCTGAATCGCATTGTGCTGCTGTCAACCACGGTGGCATCATTCATTCTGCCCCTCTGTGTGATTACCATCCATCAGCGGGTAGAGGCTGTGCCAATTCTGCCTGAGATAATCAGTCAGGCGGTGTTGCCAAACAGTCTGACGCCCCAGTCGCCAACCGACTCTGCGCCAATGGTGGCAGAACTGGAGCAGGCATTCGACTGGCAACCGCTTGTGTTCGCCATATATATCATCGGTGTAGCAGTGGTGCTGTCGAAGACGCTCTACGCCGTGTGGCGACTGCACCAGATGGCGACAGCGAGTGAGATTCACCCCTTAGAGGCTGGACGGCAGATAGCTGTCACCAACGAGGCAAAGGCGCCTTTCAGCTGGTGGAAGACGGTATTCCTGAATAAGAAGGACTATGAGGAAGGCACCACTGCCTTTCTGGCACATGAACTGGGACACATCCGACTGCACCACTCATTGGATGTTATCCTGGTGGAAACACTCACGGCCCTGCAATGGTTCAATCCTACGATGTGGATGTTGCGCGCCGACTTGCGCACCATCCATGAGTATGAGGCCGACCAGCAGGTTATCTCTCACGGATTCAATGACATTCAGTATCTACATCTTTTAATCCGTAAGGCCGCTGTCCAGAGCGGGTACTCTCTGGCAAACGGTTTCTTTAACAGTACCCTTAAAAAACGTATCAATATGATGATGAAACCCAAAACACAACGCAGCCCATGGCTTCGCTTTGCCTATCTGCTGCCTATCATAGCCGTATCATTAGCGCTGTCGGCTAAAGTCCAGAAAGACGTAGTACAAAGCTCCTCCCCCGCCATTGAGCAGAGATATAAGGGAGCATTTGTAGATGAAAACAGCCTCATCATGCTCATCGCTGATCTGGACGATTTGAAGAAGCTCTCATCCGAAGGGGGGAAAACGCGCAAAGTAAAATCGCAGCTCGACTTCAATGAGCATTTCACCCAAGAGAGCATGGATGGTAAGACCATCATTGTCCATCTTGCCAAAGGCACATTATACGTCAACGATAAGGAGTCGAAGACGATAGAGGCCGACGTGAACTACGCCTTTCCTCAAGGCGGATTCGACTGGCAGATTAACAGTGAGCCTTTCGACGAGACAACCATCCCAGCCCTTCACTACAAAACCCTCAAGAGGGTGGAAAACCACTGGAATGGCAAGAAGAACGTAGTGAACCTCATCACAGATGCCGCTCATCGAGCCAACACAGAAGCGCCCAGAGTTCTGATTGGCGCATACGTTCGCGATGCCGAAACGAAGGCCTATTTTAATCATGCCGAAGTGACCATCATGGACGCTGACAGCGTAGAGCTGGCAAAGCCCATTGTACGAGAAGTAACAAGAGGCTCCCAGATGTATCGCTACCTGTGGTCTGTCCCCCGTAAGGACAAGTATATCATTCGCGCAACTAAGGGCGGCTTCTCAACCGAATACGTGAATGTGGCTCTCGGCAAAGACGAGCAACAGAAACTCGCCGGCGAGCTCTTCCTGCACAAAAAGTAATGATGCAAACTATTTGCAAACTCCGATAGGCAGATACTATCGGAGTTTTTTAATACCTTTGCCGCCGTCAGCAAATTAGGAACAATTATGAAAAGAATTCTATTACTG
>JAEEGK010001599.1_pt1 | contig 56895 bp, 67 predicted proteins | sample 8958771 | NCBI WGS metagenome assembly JAEEGK01 (sample SAMN16246547, study PRJNA631951) | gut metagenome | biome: gut microbiome; feature: rumen; material: SC-attached | host: Bos | place: Iran: Karaj | collected 2018-10 | reverse complement strand
GCAGAATAAACATTTTGCCCGTTCGCGGTGACATTAAATGTCGATCCGTTTTGTGAGTCTGCTATTGCAATATCATAGTTCTTTTTGATATCCTGTGTGCCGTAAGCAGCTGAGCCATGTGCGGTCACAGTGTATTTTTTATTAGTGGCGTTTGCAGTGCCTGTCATCGAACCGATCGCATCCGACACGGCACTGTTTATATCGGACTGCGATTTAAAACCCACAAAAGTTCCATCGGATCCAAAATATCCATATTGTCCGTTATTTACACCAAATGAAAATGGAACACTGACTCCTGATGTGATATTTTTTACTTTATTTTCAATCTGGTTCACCCTGTTCTCAAGTGAATTTAAAGCAGCCTGTGCGGAGAAAAGGTCTCCTGTCAGAGTGCTGGCAACATTTTGAGATGGATCTCCTACTATGTCCTGAAGCGTTGCGAGCATCTCAGAAAGCGTGTTCTGTGTATCTGCCATGCTCTTTAAAGAATCTGTAAGTGCCGATGCCTGTCCTTGTAATGAGACTATTGAGTCAGCAGTCCCGTTTTTGAGAGTATTGATCTCGTTTTGCATATCGGAGATATCAGAATTAGCAGAGTTAATATCTGACTGAGTCTGATTTAGAAGATCATTTGCTTCATTGAGCTGTTTTTGAAGGTCTTCTCTGGATGCACTATCTTCTGCGTCAAGTTCGTTGAGTTGAACATTTAAGGATGAGATTGTGGAATTTAAGCCGGAAAGCTTTGTTTTATATCCTGATATCTGATCTTCCTGTTCCTGGATCTTTGATTCAAGCTCTTGGATAAGAGCATCGGGAGAAACAGATTCAAGTTCTGTGATTCTGTTTTCTATGGCAGCAATCTCTGATGAAGCAGATGATTGAAGTTTTGTCAAAGAATCCTGCAGGGATGTTATCTGTGATCTGATACTGTCCGCTGCGCTATTACCCGCGCTCTCATTTATAAGTTCCTGGATCTTGGAAGTCTGGTCATTATATTTGGATACAAGCTCGTCGTATTGACCAGTAAGAGTCTCTACCTGGGATTGTAAAAGTCCTGTTTGTTCGCTTGATGTAGCTGAATTTGTCAAAAAATCGACATCACTGCGGATATTTGTGTTGCTAACGTCTATCTCGGCGAGCTGGGTATTAATCTCATCTACCTGAGATTGTAAGGAGCTTACTTTAGCTTCAAGGTCTTCGATATTTGAAAGGGCGGCATTTAAAAGAGGGCCCTTTGTTTCCTGGTTTAGCTTGGCAAGATCTGACTCAATGACTGCTGCGACCGCTTTAGACAAGTCTTCTACTTGTGATTCTGAGAACTGATAAGAGACAAACATCTCTTCAATCTTACCTTCGAGTTCTTTTATTTCGTTATCCGTGGCAACCCCGTAAACAGAATTGTTAATGAGTTTTGCTGTTACGAGGTCAGCAGCTTGTATAGATAATTCTGTAAGAGTGTTATCATCGAGGAGTATGCCGGATGATACGGGCCTGTCTATATCCGAATAATATGTTTGAAGCGTTTCTTTCACGACTGTTTGAAGGCTGTTATGTGTGTCATCAATCAACGCTTGATTTTCTTTGGACGTGGCGTGCACATTCTGCAATTTGGCTCCGCCGTATCCGCCCAAGACACTTAGGCAGACTGTGGAGATTGCAATGATGATCGCAGCCGGTATTTTAACAGGGTGCTGTTTCTGTTTTTGCATCGTACTATTCTCCCTTCGTATAATTATAAAAAATAGCCGGTATACGTAGGAGTTACACCGGTCATATCCAAAATAGGGTGCCCTTGTTTTCTCGCGGTGGGCGGCACCTGCCCCTGCTAACCTTTTAAAGGGACGCCTTCACGACCCAACCGGTATGCACGCTCGTATTAGATTCGGGCGTGGGGTCATCCGGCCAGCCAGTTAAGTTTTAGGACATTCTGCCTTGGTCACAAGGTGCGGCATTGATACCGGACCCGTTATCGTTTCCGCTTATGGCGGATCGACTCTTTATGATTGATCTGCATCTGTCTTTTAATTCACATTCAAGACAGGTGAGGTATAAGACTTTTTCGTTTGTTTCAGGGCATATCTTTGACATTGGTTGTTTTCTGTATGTTTTCGATTATTCTTTCCGATACAACCATCCCTATCGGGCGCATATCAGGCTTAATATTATAAATATCGCAAGTGCACTCGTAATGTGCCAGTGCCTGCAGAAATACTAACGTTGCGACACACAGGCTCAGATATGTTAAAATACATGAACGTAAATTTATCTTCATAAATCAAACCTTTATGTGCTATTACTTTTAAATATTGCCTACCGCGCCGGGCGCTTTTCATTTGCCGGCGTCTCAGATTATAATGACGCTGCCTGTGGACTTCTGCGCCTGTCGCGCCCTTTTCGGCAATAAAACTGTGGGTAGAAATTTGCACTCTACATGAGATACCCACAGCGCTATGAAAAGAAGATTTTATTATGCGCGCCATCTCTGGCGAAATAACTGGTACAGGACTCGAACCTATATAAGACTTACTCTCATGGCTAATGTCATCACCACAATTTCCTCTTGTTTTGCGCTTATTAAACTAACCAGCTACCGACATTCATACAATTGAACCTTATTTAACGTCGCGTTCTACGACTCTCTGTCCGCGCTATAGCGCCATTTTTTTAATGCCCTATAAGCACTGTTTTTTTGTTTCGTCCACTAAAGCAGGACCTCTTTTAATGGCGCAGGTGAGACTCGAACTCACATGATATTCAGAGAACCAATGGCATCACGGAATCGAACCGTGTCTGAATTCTCTACCATGCCCTTGCAACTAGCGTTTACCTTTTCCGCCACTGCACCACTGCTATATTTATTAGTCTTCGGAGATCTCTCCTCCGATAGTGCAGGCAGGGAATCGAACCCTGCTCGTTGCATTGGTCCTGCCTTAGCATGACCGCAACTGATTAGCAATTATCTATTGCGTCTGCACTACTAATAAAAGAAAAACATGCAATTATATTTCCTGACCTCGAATAAATCAGGAGCGCGGCACCGATGGGAATCGAACCCATATTCTGGCAGTCAAAGTGCCATGCACTATCCATTTGTACTACGGCGCTTAATTATAATGTCTTGATAAAAAGTATATAAAAAAGGGAGGTAACCTGACCGGTATATCTTGCACTCCTCGATCAGGGGACAGCTGCGTGTGCAGCAACAGGAGATGTATACTTTATCCAAGGTAAGTGTTATGAAAACCTACGTTTTATATTGTGGTTCATTTGTTTACGAATATCATTTTACAGATTATTAATACCGGTTATTTTTCTGCATATTAGTGTATTTTGATAAAGTTTTGCACAAAAGACTTTGCCTGCGGATTGCAGGATATGTATATCTGATCAGCTTCTGCAAGCAGTTTTTTAAGGCGTCCTTTTGTATGGATATCCATTTCGATGATCATATCAGTGATCAGCTGAGTTTTGAGTTGTTCATCTGCTATTTCCTGCGTGTCACCAAAAGCCGTCAAAAGATAGTGCGCCTGTCCATGATGAATAGCGAGAACGCGAATATATCTTGCGTGCCAAAAAGCACCCGTGTCATCCGGAATATCAAAGCTTTTTGAAGCGATACGGATGGTCGTGATATCGTTTTTATGCTTTATTCTGTCTGCTTCAACAAGCAAAACCTGATAGTGATCATTGTTGTATATGAGGTTTAAAATAACGTCTTTTATTTTTAAGTCTTTTGCATGCGCAGGCAAAGTGATATATTGTAGAGGTGGCAAAAGATCTTGTAACGACCCATTTTGGATATAAGCGAACATTTCTTGATAAGTCATATCATTTCTCCTGTGTGTCTAACGTTTGTTCCTTTGACTGTAGATGATTTGTATTGGATTATGGTAAAACTTAATATACTGCATATGACTATATGCAAGAAAAACATCGGAAGTTTTATGTGATATCATATATTTAGAAAATCAAATACATCACCTTACAAAGGAGAATATAGATGGCACAGATAAGACAGTTTCACGATCCGGATGAGCTGACAGAGGAAGAGTTGCAGGTACTCAGAGAAGCCGAAAACGAACCAGCTTTTACCGGTAAATATTTCGATCAAGTCAACGCAAAGATCCTTCAGGATGAGATGCGTATAAAGAGCGGGTTAGCTCCTAAATACGACCAGCGGGACCTTTTGGCAGAATCACTGCAGGCGGCAATAATGGATGCTGACGAAGAGATAGATGAGATCCTTAACAGAAAAAATTGATGAAAAAACCAAAAAACGGACAGATATATCAAATACTATACGGGGTAAAGTCCGCTATAAACAGATCAGAAACAGGCGGTAACGCTTGTTGATGATACATTTTGTTCGCCGATATGTAGGGGCTGGGATGCATACCAGTCCTTATTCTTTACATAAAAATACTGCCCCGAAGTGGATCGAGGCAGTTTTATGAATATTAATTTTTGGATGCTTTACAACGACTGAACAACGCTTATCGGAGTGTGAACCTTAGAGAATTGCATATCGGACATTTACTCGTCACGCATCCTCCTTGGCTTCTCGTCTAACGCTTCCTGTCCTTCACGCTCTTTAAGCTGCTGCGTTGCTAACTCGAAAGCCAGCATGTACAACTCAAGTATGCCAGTTTCTTCTTTACCAAGGTCGGATATATATTCCCAACAGTCCGAATCGTATTCGCTCAAAGCGGCGTACGCAAGGGAGCCAAAACCAGTAGCATTCTCGAAGTCACGCATCATATCATAAACGACATCGTCAATATCGATTTCGTCATCATACTCTGCGATTTCCTTCAGTTTTTCTCTTAGCTGCTTTTCGGCAAGTTCTTTATCATAAACGTAAATACTACGCTGGCAACAATCGACCTTCTCTTTAAAGTACCCCACGTTACGTACGAAATCCTTGAATCCCTCAAAAGTCATATTATTGTAGTTTGTGGCTACAAGGCTTCCGAGGTCTCCTGAGATATGGCACCTACAGTAATCCTCCTCGAACATGAAGCGGATTCTGTATTCGTTGCTCTCGGGATTTTTAAAATCCAGAACCTTGATATTGCCATAATCCGTAAGGGTTGCGACATGATTTTCAAAGTTCTTTTTCTGCCTTTCAATGTTTATCATTATGACACCTCCTCAACGACTATCTTCTTGCCCTCATAGAAAGCTTTGACAATCTCAAGGACGTCTCCGTCGAGGTTAATTGTGTTAGCTCCTGATGTTTTGCGGTCGCCGGTCAGATATGCGTAGAAATCTGATGCGTTAAGTATCTTGTCGATTTGTGCCACCTTATAAGGGTCGCGTTGACCTGTTATTTCAGAAACTCCAACACCCTCGAGCGAAGTATCGATGGATTTGGCATTGCCATCTTTCAGGGCTTTTGCAATGTCAAGAAGCGTGTTTTTTGCTTCCTGGCAGTCATCGATAAGTTCTCTTATCGTGTCAGGTACGCCCTGTTTTCCGCGCATGCCTACGTAAAGTTCGACCTCTTCATCGACGTCGTAGTTTTCAGCGCGTTCTACGAATTCCTTTACGAATCCTTCGGGTGTCCCATCAAAATCAAATTCGGTGGGAATATCCTGTCCGGCTGTATCAGTCCAGAACTCAACCAGACCGTATCCTTCTTTAGGCCGTATCTCGTATTTTACGCCCTTTTCTTCGCAATGCTAATAAGTTAAGCAAATTCTGATGCAATTCAAAAAGCACCTAATTCTCAACCAAGAGAAAAAGGTGCTTATTGAATTATAAGATTTGCTACGGGAGTACTTGATATACATACTCGGTCCACATGGGGAAGTCACTTAATTTTTCAGGTTCCCGACAGCCCACTCTGTTACATCATCGGGTTCGTTACCGCCGATGACGTGGGTAATGGACGCATAAGTTCCGTCATCAGAAATCTTAAAGAAGATGTCTTTTCCTTCAGTTCTTTCATTCTCCTCAAGTTCGATTCGTTTTTCTTCCTCGAACTGACGTCTGAGCTCTGCTATGGCCTCTTCTTCTGTATCAAAGAGCCACACAGGGACTTCGGCATCAAAAGAGTAGTGCGTAACAAGGGGATATAAGTTCTTCTTAAGCATCTGTTCGGATTCATCGAAATCTTCAGGGAAAGTAACTGCAGTGGCATTGTATAGACAGTCAAATGTATCAAAGCCTATCGTGTTACCCTGTTCGTCTAAACCGCCTTCATCACCAACAGCGACGAGTTTCCAGGCATAATCATCTGCATTTTCATCTTCGTCAAGTGCATCGATGAATTCATCGTCGTACTTGTCAAGAACGGCCATGAAACGCTTTTCATCCTGATACCATGACGGCTCCCACTTCATGTACCATTTGTAAATAGTTGTGCCGTCAGATAGTGTCTTGCGGGCTTTAGGATCAAAATTATCGCCCAACTTATCACTCTTGTATTCTGCTTTAATAAATGCGTCAATGGCTTCTGTTACTTTTCTTCCGGTCTGAAGACCAATTTCGTACCACTGTCCCATATTGTTCTCCTTTTTCTTGTTAAACAGATTTTGGTTCGGGTTATTGTCGATTTAACTCATTTTGTCGTTGTTTGTCAGCAAATGTAGCCGCCGGTATTGATGTTCAAACAGCCCTTGAATGTATTCCGGATAAACATATATAGATTGTGTCTGAGTTTTGTCTGGTCATCTTGGGGATACCGGTTTAGCTTTTGATACATGCGGCAATTATCATTTTCGAAATCACATAAGTCGCATAGTGTCATTTCTCCATTTTCTGCCGAAAATCTGATTTTCTTTCGGATCTCTGCTTTATCAAGCAATCCAAAATTTAATCTTTTTAAGACAGCAAGCGAGGGACGAGTAATGGCCTCTGCATAATCCTTTACATCATCAAGCTCTTCGTCCGATTCGGCGTAAGGGTTAAGGTAATAACGGGCATATGCTCGACAGATGGCACTTATAGTGGATATGTATCCCAGGCATAATTCCTTTTCCTGCTCGACAGACAATTTGGGAATCTGTGCATATTTCAATAGATTACTATCAATAGTACCGGTGTATGTATACTCGCTGTAGCTATCGTATTGAAATTTTTCGAGCTTTGATTCATCCAGAGAGTCCATTGGTATTGAGACTGCATGATCAAGAGCCAGCATCTTAGACCAATAAGGTAATGATTTTTTATCACACAGATAGATAAATTTCTCATGTTCTTTACAGAGCTGGGAATTTGGGCCAATCATAGGTTTCAATCCATCTGCCTTGATTAATAATAGATTATCTTTAGTGGTTAAGTGATATAAATTCATTTATTGTTCCTCTTAAGAACCGCGCGTATCTGCCTAGCCTGTGCATAAGAGAGGCGCGTGGTATTTTTCATCAGATCAAAAGTCTCCTTAATGAACTGCTTTTGCTGTGCAAGTGTGCGTACATCATCGGTAACCATCATCATCTGATGATTTTTGTCCCACCTGTTCTCGGTATCAAATCCGTTAGAATCGATACGGCGCTTTTCATGATCATGCTGTAGATACACATATCCTGCTTGTGTAATCTTACTAATTGTATAGATGATAGCATCAGCATACGAAGGCTTGGGCTGAGTTATGTCCTTCAAGAACACTTTATCACCAACATGATATGTGACGCCTGCAATATTAATTGATTTCATTATTTTCCCTCCTACCAATTATATACAGGCAGATCTTCGTTCACTTCTACATCGCGATCAAACATCAGCCAATCGCAATTATTATCTCTTGCATATTTTATGCAGCGATAAAGATCTGCTGGACACTCACCGTCCTCAAGTTCTTTAAAGTCCATTTCCCTGTCAGGAATATGTACGAACCATCCGAAATCTCCCTTATTATATACAATAACTTTCGAGATAGCCCTCTGGTCCATTAACTGCGCTGTTTCTTGTGATACATGCCCTGTAGATAAGGCAAGCACTCTATACATTTCCATTGTTTGCTCCTTTAAGTATTTTACTAACATGAATAGTTATCAATCAGAATTATGAGTTGTCAACAATAAAATAAAAAAATAGGACTGTAAAAATGACACAGTGCTATTACGATATTTTTTTATTTTATTAAGTGTCCATATAGATTATCTAATATTTATTGTTTGTTTAAAAACGGAGGTTTAATTTTGTATGAACATAATGATTAAAGAAGAATTTTTTAGTATGTGCAAAGCATGTGAGGCTTATAAAGCAAGCTGCGAGAAAGCATGCGAGAATTTATAAGAGCAGGATGATGCGAGGAGGATCTTAAAAATGGACCGGTTAGAATTAACGAATCGATACGGCGGGTATCTTATAACAGATCTTGATGATTATAAGGTGCCGGAAGAAAATAAAACTTATATAAGACCCGAGCTTACGGATGAGCAGAAGCTTTTTATCAGTAAAGCGATAGATGAAAAAAGAAATGTACTTGTAGACGCCTGTGTAGGCTCAGGCAAGACTACTTCCATACAGGCGCTCTGTGATGCGTATCCCGCTGATACAAAGATACTGTATCTTACGTATTCAAAGCTCTTAAAGCTTGATGCGCGGGCAAAGATAAAGAAAAATGGCGTGACGGTGACAAATTATCACGGCTTTGCTTATATGATGCTCAAAAAATACGGGCTAAGTTCAGGACTTTCGGAGCTCGTACAGACAGTTCTGAATCACCCTGATATTAAGATGCCGCATTATGATGTGATGGTGATCGATGAATATCAGGATCTTGAACTGGAGACTGCAAAGCTTATACAAAGGATCAAAGATGACAATCCCGATATGCAGCTTATAGCAGTCGGTGATATGAAGCAGAAGATCCAGGATAAGACCACTTTAAAGGTACGCGAGTTTATCGATGAATTTTTAGGCGATCATATAGAACTTGAATTTACCAAATGCTTTAGGTTATGTGCTCCTCATGCCCAGAAGTTATCAGAGATCTGGGAGAAAAAGATAACAGGAGTCAATAACAACTGCAAGGTCGCTATCATGAAACAGGGACAGGTCACGGAGTTTTTAGGAAAACAGAATCCCGGTGACGTATTGTGCCTTGGAGCACGTACCGGTACAATGGCGCGGGTATTAAATGATCTTGAAGAATTGTATCCTGAAAAATATAACAAGCAGACGATATACGCAAGCATCAGGGACAAGGAAGGGGGATCTACGGAACCTAAGCCTACATCAGGAATATTTACTACATATGACGGATCCAAAGGTCTTGAGAGAAAGATCTGTGTATTGTTTGATTTTACCCCTTCGTATTGGACCAGCAGGGCTCATCAGGCAGATGCAGATCCGGAAATCTTAAGAAATATCTTTATGGTCGCAGCATCCAGAGGAAAGAACCTAATCATCTTTGCAGAAGGTAAGGAAGAGATCATGGATGATAGCTACATAAGAGAAAATATGAACGGCGGGAAATCCTATGATACATTCTCTATATCAGAGATGTTTGATTTTAAGTACCGGGAAGAGGTGGAAAAATGTTATTCGATGCTTGATGTAAACAGGATCCCCGTGTCGGATAACAGCGTCATACCGATAAGGAAAAATGACGGGCTTATAGACCTGACCCCATGCATAGGCATGTATCAGGAAGCAGCGTATTTTGATGGGTATGACATTGACAAAGCATTTCTCCTGCTTCAGGAAACAAAGCCTGATCTGCATATACACTGGAGCCCTGATGCGAGTCTTGATAAAAAGATATTGCAATATACCGCTCTTGAGACCGCGCAGAGCAGATACGACAAGCAGGTACAGGTGCCGTTTGTGGATGAGGAAGCCAGAGAACATATATGCAGCAGGCTGCAGACATTTCTTTCAAGACAGGAAGAAGTACAAAAGCCATGCAGGATAGATATAAATGCCGGGGCCGAGGAATTCGGTATAGCGGGATACTGTGATGTTATAAAGGATGATACGATCTGGGAACTTAAGATAGTCTCGGAACTGTCACATACACATTTTCTTCAGTGCGCGGTATATATGATAGCGTTCGGACTTCCAAAAGGCATACTCTGGAACGTATATGACAATGCAATGTATGAAATAAGGGTACCTGATCCGAAGGCATTCCTTAAGCAGGTAATCATCACGATCACAAAGGGCAAGATAACACACGGCAAGGCTACTTTTGGATACAAGTTTAAGTTAGAGCAAAAGAAAGAAAATGCAAAAGCTTTTATCAAGAAAAGATAGAAACAGAAAAGGATACTTCGAGTTGAGGTATCCTTTTTTGTGTGTGTTGAATAAAATATGTATAGATGATGAATAAAAATGTGTTGTATACAAAATTACGGGAGTGACATGTAAAATGATGAATAAAAAATGTATAAAAAAGAATGAAAGGAGTGGCTGGCTTGTTTTTTGAAGTATTCAAGATGACGGAGTCTGGGCTGAACTGTTGTCTTGGGAGTGTAGTCTGATCAAGGAATTCCGGATGACTACGGAGTCGAGGCCGTTTAGCGTTAAACCATCAAAAGTTTAGATATCACTATGAGCTGCCCTCACGGGATTCGAACCCGTACCTTCGAGAGTCAAAGTCTCGCGCACTACCGTTACACTAGAGGGCAATATAAGCACCGTAGACAGGACTTGAACCTGTATGCCGGAGACCCGACGTGTCCGCTTTCGAGGCGGATGCTGTACCAATTGAGCCACTACGGCTTATAGCGCTCGCTACAGGATTCGAACCTGTGGACCCAGTCGCCCAGGTCAACTGATTAGCAGTCAGCTGCAATCGACCTACTCTGCCAAGCGAGCAAATATGATATTTGTTTTGAAGCCTCATAAATTCGTTTTGCGACTTCTTAAAACGAATAAGTACTCCTGACATAAGTTAACTTTTTATTACATAATTATTATCGAACAAAAAATCTCTGAAATCTAGCTACTGTCAGTAGAAAATCCTATTATGTAACAGTTATTTTAAAAAGTTACATTATTACAAAATAAAATACCCTGACTTATCTAAAAAGTTCTCTTTAAATACCCCCTATTTCGAAGAAAAAAGTTTAAGTAATAAAAATATATCTGTTAAGAATTAAAACCAGCTCAGAGGTCCAATATGAACTTCTGGGTTATTTATATTGTTGCCAATCCAAATATCTTTCTAATGACAAATAAAAGTCCTACATTGAATGCTCCAAGTGTAAACAACATACACAGGAATCCAATGAGATAAAATCCTATATGCATAGAAATAAGGCTGATGATTGCAGATACAATAGATGCTTTAATAAGTTTCATAGCAATCTCCTATTAAATAGCTAACATAAGCTCACGATTGGATACCTTGGTTATCTTATTCCGTAGGCGCAGCTTTTTCTTCTGATACCTGTCATGAGACATAATCTCGCTAATTGCCGGCGCAATATCCTGATCCGGATAAACGAAGTGGACATGATATCTGTCGCCGTCATGGCTATGATAAAGAACCAGTCCAGGGTACCCGACCTTATCAAATTTTTTGATTATCCAGTAATGCTCCGTATCAATACTCATAATTTCTACGCTGTCGTCTTCCCATCCAATGACGTCAAAATAACCGCAAGTTAATAGCATCTCATCAAACTCAGTAAACATCGTAATTCTCCAATTAATAAAACAGTTAACAGTGGAATATGCAGCTTCGAATGAAACTACATTGTGCAGCTCGGAATGAACTGCAGGTGCTAATATAACATATCTAAACTCAAAATGTCAAACATTATTTCCCGCAATGCAATTAAAGTTATTTTTCAAGGTAAATGCAATTTTAAATGCATTTACTCTGACAGGTATCAGGTGTTGCATTTAGTCTGAAGAATATGGATATAAAAATAGCTCAACCAAATCGTATGATCTGGTTGAACCATAATACTATGATACTGATATATCAAGTTCTGCTTCGAAAGACTTCCTCTTGTCTTCACACTCCTGAATTGCTTTTTGTATATTCTTTTTAGCAACTAAGAGTTCAGACATGAATTTTTCTGTATCTTTAAGGTTTTTCCGAATTTCCACAACAATCTTCTTCCGATGTTCCTCCGCTCCTTCATATATATCATTCCCATATATCTTAAGTGGAGTCATGTCATAAGTCTTTGTTGGTTCATAAACGTCCTTGACAATACTCTCGTAATCTAATTTTATTACTTTATAGGTTTCTTCAAGCATAACAAGATCATCTTCATATTCTTTAAGCTGTTCATCGAGTTTCTTTATTTCTAGGCGTTTTTCACTTCGATTCAATGTCCTACCTCCGACAATATATACAAAAACACTTAATTCTTCCATTACTCGTTTAGCTGATTGCAAATAGTTAAAGCACGATTGTAATACTGTTTTAACTTTTCAACCGGAACAAGTTTTGATACATGATTATATGCATCAATAGTATCTTGTTCCGCGTCTAGCATCCCTGTAAAAACTAAAGATGATTCTTCAAATTCATCATTACAGACAAAGAAAGATCCTGAATACAATGGTTCTTCCTTTCCATCATCTGCTATTACAATCCTTGTATCATCGTAGCTTCCGCGAACTAGATTGTGATTATTCCCTTCCGGTTGTATGTTTACAATTACTTCGCCTTTTTTTACTTTTACTCCCGGCTCATCTACAGAAATATAATATCTAACAAATTTCACTCCGGAAATGCTCATATCATAACAATATGTAACAGGACCTTCTTTTATAAAAAACGTTTTAGGCCCCGAAAATTCTACATGCACTCCTACTGCATTAGACCTATCTATTATCATGTTCTTTCTATGACTTATCCAAAAAAATATTGTCATTGACGCTATAAGAATACATATTACAATGCAAAAAATTCTTTTGATTATTATTTGTCGCATATTATCTCCCAAAATAAGCGTTAATTATGAGCAATGCCGCTTTCTGCAGACACATAGTCAAGAAATTCTTCTTTTTTAATAGCGACAGACATAAGGTCTGCATTTGCCATTTTTCTTATCGTTTCAGAAGCTGCAGTATTATAATATAATTTATGTGACAATACTGACATTCCTAAATCAGCATTTCCATAGCCTAAGTTTTGCAAAAATTCTTTTGACTCATTGATCGAACCTTCGCAAGTATCTATATTATATTCAACCATCGCATTCCATACATCCCCATCTTCACATCTCTTCATACGATAATATATATTATATCCGGCAATATCTGATCTCATATCATCAATTCCCATTCTAGCCGAATAAACATCGCCCTTATATCCAATTAGTGCCCCCACATCATCATCCATAGATGTTCCAACAGTTACTGCGTTAGTATTTGCCATTACTGAATATATGGCACATTCATGCACAAAATCCCTTTTTTTATTATCTTCACAAGAACTATGTTGGTTATTAACTGTATCATAAAGTTTTTCACCATCTACACCAATAGAATTAAAATAAGCAATAGCATCCTTGGGAGAAAGTTTATTTCCACCCATAAGTTTAAATTCCAATGCGTTAGCCGAATAACTTCCATGCAAACATGTAAGTGCAGTATAAAAAGAATTTGCCCTTTCTCTATTACTCATTTTTTCAATACCTTCACTGTTTTCGCAATGTTTCAAATATGCTTCGTTAAGTAATTCTGCTTCTTCTTGTGAAAAACCATATATTTCTTTCATTGACTCTATGTATTTAGCATTATTAACAGCAGCGTTTGACCTTACAATATCGATTGAAAATTTTTTCTTTACCAAGGACCATCGTCTAGGAGTCTTTGTAGTATCCCTTGGAGAAACAAGCTTTATCGAGTTTGCAGCCAATAATGTAGGATTATATGCAGTTACTCCGATTGCACTTGTACTAAGCGGAACAAGATTTAACGTCTGCTTATCTATATCAACAGCATGAGAATGTATTGAATCAAGTCCTGCCGCTTTATCTGATATTTCTTCTATATGTCCCTGAATAGCATCCTTAATACCTGAATTAAACAGACGATTGCTTGCTTCGTCGTCGAATTCTTCAACCTTCTTTATGCAATCATAAAGGAAACCTCCGGTGCCGCAAAATTCATCATAGTCAGCTAAAGTATCCCTTACATATACTTCTTCTATGTCACCGCAGTATTTTCTAAATTTATCGACATCTTCCATTGTTTTTTGCTGGATCGCAAAAGCCAGACTTTCGAACTCTTCAAGCTGCCTCTGAAAACGTGTTTTTGTCCTTGCTACTACATCGGTATCTATCTTTGCATCATCGGCAGGATCGACCATAGCCTTAAAAGTATCATCAAGATCGACATATCTTTTGATCATGTCCTTTGAAAGCTCGTATTGCTGGCGGTTAAACTCAGACTGCTTAATACCTATAAATCTCTTAGTAGCTTCAGCGCCTCCGCCTACGAATGTCTCGTTATTCTGATATTTTTCATAGCCTGATTGAAGATAGCATATGCCTTCCATATAATTATGAGCTGCATTTTCAAAAGTTTCTATAAAATCATGTATCTTCTTAGTATCCCAACTTTTTCCCATTACATTAACTCCAAATTTTTCATACGTTATCTCTTCGCTCCCTTTCACGGATTTCTTCTTCAAGAGCTGCTATTTCTTCTTCGCATTCTCTGATAAGTTCCCGTAGTCTTTCCATTACTTTTTGCAGATCATTCAGGTGCTCTGATGTATTGCTCAGTATTATGCTTGTCTTTGAACATAGATCATTTCTGAAACTATCTGCGTCTTGTTCAAGTTTGCCATACCAATCGCCGGAGCTTGTCATATCATAGGCTTTATCCGGCTGATAGATATCTTCCTCAATTATCCTACGTTTCTGACTGATAAAATCGTATGATTCTTTGCACTCGGAAAGATCTTGTTCATATTCTCTTTTTTCATGTTCTTTCTCTGCTAATCTTGAATGAAGTCCCATCTATTACCTCCGCTTTGTTTCTACAGTAAGCCCTTCGCTGAGGATCCTATCCTGCTCGATCATACCGTCCCTGATTGTAAAAAGTGCTCTTGGAAGACATTCAGAAGCTTCATGCCTGTATGTGTCTGTGGATCTATAGAAAAGTTTAAGAATCTTATTCATCTCACGTCCAACATTCATGCCTTCAAAAACATTCACCTTGCTGAGTGGATCCTTTGAAAGAACACAATTAGCTGAAGTGGTCTGTATCTCATTAACAATATCTGTAAACACCCGCGTGTCTATGTATACGCTTTTTTCTGCCATTATGTACCTCTATTATTTCTATTTTTGAAACATCATTTAATAAAACATTAACATTTTATCATGGCGTATACACTTTATCAACGATCAAAACATAAAAGTGCTTGGGATTTCATATATTCTTTGTTTGCTGTTTTTTGGCAAATTTATTTATCTTAATGAAATATGCTAAAAGCCTGTCATTCTGCTTATACTCATCATTATCGGGATTTTCTATAAGCAAGCGTATGTCCTTAAGCTGTATATCTATGAGCATCCTGTTTTTATACAGTATATATGCTGCTTTTAAGACTTCACGTTTATCTCTGTTAACCGGATCGAGCATGTAGTCGTTAAAAACTTCATCATCCTTGTCCATGTTCCGATGTTTAGGAGCTTTGACAATCTTTCTGTACATCTCACTTGGAAGTATATGTTCTTCACACACAGTATTATTCATAACGGTCTTGATATAAATGCAAAAACAATAGAGCAGCATAAAGTACGTGCTGCTCTATATAAAATAATAAAATCAACAAAGTCTGTCACACTTTCCACGTATAACTTTCATCCTCATATTCAAGGGTGATCGTAAGATTTTCACAGGTAGGCTCAAATTCTTCATCAGGAACATTCCAGTATTTAGGATCTTCGAAGTAATATTCGATTTCTTCAGGCACCGACTCTTCTAAGTATTTAAAGAGTTTATCATAAACAACTTTTGGAACATCCTCTTCATCATCAGTGATACTGATGTCATTTTCATTTATCAGATCACTTAAGAATTCAAGACCTTTTCACCTGGCGTCATATACTCCATCTTCAACACCATAGTCAGCTTCTCCCCAAAGGGCAACCCTTATGGTCTCTCCATTTTTATGTCTGAATATAATAGCTTCTACCTGTACAGTTGAAAGTTCCTTTACGGTATCAGGGATGTTTGTATTGAAATTAAAATATAACCGCATTCTTCTCTCCTTTATCTCTTGCCTTGCTGGTAATTACTATTTGGTATTTTTAGTCATTTGCGCACTGGTCAAGCGGTGACAGTAGCATGTTTACAAATGCTATGTTATCTGTCATACTTATACCTCTTTTCTGAAACCGTAAAATCCGTGAATGTCGTATCGTCAGCAAGATCTTTTAAATCCCACATACACTCTGCGCACAGATATGTTTTCTGTGCATGACGTTTGCTTCCGATACACAACTCAAATTCTGCTCTGTTATCAGAACAACTATTACAGAGCTGATCTGGTGTATCGGTACTATCGCCTTTAATCTTTGTTATCCTTATCATTTTCCTCCTTTACGCTCTTGTTATTCAGTTTTTATGCCTCATCCTCATCGATACTAAAACCCATCGCAGTACAGAACTCTTCTTCAGAAATTCCGAGTGTGTCGAGCTTTTCTTCTTTAGTCAGCTGAAGCGGCCGTCTATAAAAGCAGTAATAGCATTCTGAGCGATTGTGTTATAGTCAGGTTCTGCAGGCTTTCCATAAACAAATTCGCGGGCCTCGTCAGCGAACCTTGTGATGATATAGTCAGGAGCCGGGATAAAATCCCCGTTAATCTCACTGTCATCATATTCATAGATAGGGAAAACAAGTACTTCTTCAAGGTCTTCTGTCTCCTTGCTGAAATTGAACTGTATCTCGCCTTTGGTATAGGCGTCATCCGGTTCTAGTGCATCATTCTTTGGAATACCTGATGAATCTTTGAATAGCTCCGCGACCTGTTCTTTTTCCAGATGTGCACAAGCTACATCAAATACACCAGTTTCAAATGAGTCTGTGAATATTATTTTTTCTATCATTTTTCTCCTTTTATGCCCTTGATCTGTGATAAAACTCCTGTGCGGCGTCCTGCGAGATCATCTCGCCTGTGTTGATATCTGCGCCATAGTAACCGGATATTTTCTCTATCTGGCCATATGTTGTCACCATCCAGTGTCCGGAAGCCTTATCTTTATAAATCCTTACAGTTCCATATTTTCGTATTTCTGCCAGCTGCCACTCTTTATCGTGTTCGGGCGAGTACCATTTATCAGAAGGATTAACTATAGTATTCCCTGTCATTTTAGCCAGGATGTACATTGCCTCATCTTTCCGAGCTTTAGTTACCTTACCGTTTTCAGGCAGCGGCGGCAGTAATATCTGCTTATCACTTCCTTTGAACATATCATACAAAAGATCCGCATATTCCTGATAGAATTCTTGCTGTAGCTGTGCTGATTTTTCAAGCCACGGTTCTTTGAATATTGGCTGATGATCACATGTCATACCGTCTTTTGAGAATATATATATGACTGTCCTAACATCATGTGGGTTGACCACAGTGTACATGCAATCAGCAGAGCAGCCTCCAAGATCTGCAAGAGTATATTCGATTACAGCTTTCACAGTACCATCTCCATGTTCGAGTCTTATATTTTTGATATATCTTGCTGGTTCCAGGCCTGCGTTTTCGTTGATCTCTATTTCATTTTGGATCTCAAAAGCTTTGCGGGCGGCAGTGATATACCTTTCTTCCTGCTTGTTCATATTATGCTCCTTGTAACATCAATAATTCTGATAAGCACATAAAATCTTCAGAGGTGAATTCTCCTCAATCTTCTCCATCAGTATTCCTGATACCTGTGCGCCGATATACGCGACAGCATCATCATCAACTAATCCCATCTCATCGAAGAAATTCTGTACTGCTATTTCTATAGGTTCACGGAATCTCTCTTCTAATGGAATTGATGTTGCTGAGAGCCAGGTTTTCTTGCCAGCTACCTCAACAACTTCCGAATCACGTTTATGCAGTGTTTCTTCTGCATATGTAGTTGCTTCTTTTTCTGTATTAAATTTTTTCATCATTATTCCTCCAAATAGTTTTTACTGTAAGCGATTGTCTCACTTATAAGACTTTCAAGTCCGCCTTCCTTAGCATTAAGGAATTTCTGCAGATTATAAACATTTGAAGCATTCCAGGAACCGATCTCATCATATCCGAATATTGAAAGCACGACCATGTCACCCTCTCTCCATATTTCGATACGTGTACCATCTTCTTCCTGGATTGCTTCTGTAACAGTATTTTCATACATGTCACGCTTTATCTGGCCAAGGTCCAGTTTGCCTGCTCTTACCTCGCGGCGGGATTCAAGTAAAAATTTCATAAGCTTATCAGAGCGCTCGTCTTTCATGGCCTTTGCAAATTCCTGTATTTCTGCGATGTTTTCATCTGAAAAATCACTGTCATACCTGTATGCAAGATCAGCAAGATGTGCTGCATCGCCCTCTACATATGTACCATCAATACATTTGATAGCTTTCTTAAGTTCCACTTTTATCTCCTTTCTTAAAACAATCCTTAAATATGTTATTTGAGTAATATGGGTAAATATAGGGAAAATAAAAAGGCTGAAATCAATCAGCCTTTTTGTAATGTTCTTATCATATTTTTATATTTTTATAAAAATAAGTTTGTAGTTGATAAAGATGTAAATCTTAAAACATAAACCTGCGGTACGTAAAAGAGTTATTTTACGTACCGTAAAATAGCTTAAATGCGTTACTTAAAATTTTGGCAATCCCGTGCACTAAATAAACGTAATTTTTTAAGATATAATACGTACTGTAATTTCGCGTTTTCAGATAGTTATTTTGTGTTATTATAGGGTTGGGGATTTGAAAAAAGGAAATTTGAAAAGGGGATATGCCGGCGACCCCGCCATGGCATTTTTTATTTTTGTGGCTAATAAAACAACTGTCGCTCTCACACAAGAACAGTATAAGGAAATGATCCAGACAATCCGTGAAGGCGGAATAGGTTTTCGTAAAAACGATCGCATCGCAAATGCTCTTGTCCTAGAAGCGAATCTCGGACTTCGTATCGAAGACATTCTCAATCTTAAATTAAATGACATTATACCGGATGGGGACAGATACAGATTAAACATCGTGGAGCAAAAAACTAAAAAGAAAAGAAGCTTTACGGTCCCATTCCCGATCTACCAGTATATCAAGTTGTATGCTATGGAAAACGGGATCGGGCCAGATGAACGTCTCTTTGCCATTTCCGAAAGGAATGTGCAGAAATATTTACAAAAAGTCTCAGACTACCTCGGATACGATAATATCGGCACTCATTCGTTCAGGAAGTTTTTCGCGACAGAAATTTATCTTAATAATGATTACAATATTGTTTTAGTGCAGCAACTGCTCCAACATAGCTCTGTTGCTATAACTCAGCGATATATAGGCATCACATCCGAGATGCAGGAAAAAGCACTTCTTGGTCACATACAACTTCTTTGAAAAATTTTTAAAATAAAATGATACATAATAATTTATGGATTTTTTCAGCTTTATGAAGCTTTGCAAGCTCTGATGTATCTTCTGGAGAAAAACTCCGGTTAAGCCTGCAAGATAAAAAATATAGGCCCCTGATATCTCATTTTTGAAATGAGTCAGGGGTCTTTTTTATTTACTAAATTCGGAGTTTTCTTTTATATCAGGGATATTATTTAGACAATAATTTCGTAAATCACAATAAGCTTGTTCGTAACCCATGCCCATTTGATATTGCAAAACCTGGTTAAGATAATATAAAAGGTCATTATACTTGTTATAATGCATGAGTTTGGCGCGCATTAGAATTTCTTGTAACGGATATCCAACACGACATATGGTGATCCACTGATTAGGATCTCCTAATTCATACGTAGTGGGATTATTAACAAGAGCATTACAGTATATGACTACATCTTGCTTAATTGCACATTTCTGGTCATGTTTTGCTTTAAGTTGAGTGCACAAAGGTATCCCAACCGCACAAAAACATGCTATAGCTGTCCAATCAATTGTTGATAGATCAAACTGTATACACATAATCACACCTTCTCAGTTTTCTTGTATTCCTCATAGTACCGGTATATAGCCTTCTCTATGATCTTTGTCTTTGTAAGCCCTACATCCATAGGTATCTCATCAAGCTGTTCCATGGCTTTCCTGTCTATTCGGCAGAAGAAGTGTTCATAGTTTTTAAGTGGTTTCTTGTTTATAAGTGTTACCTCATGTTATGGGGAAATATTGAGATAAATCCAGACGACATTCCTTCTGGCTGTATTTCTGGAGTTCATCTTCAATTTGTTTCATTCTGTCATACCATTCTTTTGAAAATTCGTAGATATCACACTGCTCGCTTTGAACAGTACAATGTGGAGCAGGTTGGTTGTTAGAAGAGTTATTTACCACTTCTGCAAATGTTTCAGAATTAATAGTTGTAAAGTATTGATTCTGATGACTACTAAAGAAATCTTCAACTTCGGCGCGTTTATGAGGGTTATTTACCAACAAAGCTTGGTAAATATCAACAAAGTCCTTGCGTTCTTGTTCGGAATGTTTTTTTTCAAAAAACTTTATACTTTTGTTCTAAGTCGCTACGCAGCCGGCTATACTGATTATCGTCTAAACATAAATCTGCTACTGGTGTAAACGTTTGGTTATTTGAATTAAACACACTTTCAGCAATGGAGAATATTCTTTCGCAAAAATCAGTGATATTCATAAAAAATGTTCCGCTAACATACATAGCGCTTTGAGTCTCGTGAACAAATACAATCTTTGTTTTACCATTTAAAACATGTCCTGTATGTGTAAGCTGGCAACGTAAGTTATAGATACACTTGCTAAGTTCCTGAACAGAAACACATGGATAGTAATAATCTATAAATGCGCAAGCATGCCGTTCAATCCAGGTCCGATATAATTTTCCATCATATGGTTCCTTGTCTTTATTGTAAAATTTTCCATCTTCAGATTTACCGCAGTTTTCCGGAATATCTGGGATTTCAATGCGGGCACAGATGCTTGGGATCTGCAAGGCAAATAATAATGCTGCGTATTGTTCGTTAATATCGTTAGATTTACTTTTATTCATATATTCATGAATTAAATCAACTGAGTTCATGATTTTATACCTCATTAATAATAAACACAATTCGTGATGTTAGTTTCGCCATTTTGATATGTATTTTTGTAAAGTAGGCAGCCATACTTTTTGGTAGTACGACTGCCATTTTACAAACCGGCTTATACAAGCATAGTGTTAATTGGTACCCCAAGGAGTAGATATATTGCTTAGTTTCATGTCTTCAGAATATTCTGCATTGCTAATATACAACTAATCCTGTTGCTCTGATAACCTTGCAAACATCTCCTTTACAAATAACAAATTACTGTAAAATGTTAAGTTTGTAGCGCTTGTGCAAGTGATTTAAGGTTTTGTCTCATGATATCCAGATAAGATAATGAGTCGGCTTCTTTATTGGAAATCGACTGCATTGAGTTCAAGGTCACGATAGTCTGGTCTTTTGTATCCGTTGAACGGATGATGGCGTCTGCGATGCTATGATCGGGCCCAATAACACACACGGAACGAAGTGAAAGCGTGTCTATCTTATCGGCAAGGAATGCTATGGTCTCAAAACTTGCTTCAGTCTCTGCAGAGCATCCAACAAAAGCAGCATAATAATCAAGCTCGTAATCATCAACAAGGTATCTGAACGGGAATCTGTCGCCAAAAAGTATAGTTTTATATGCAGCTTTATCAATCATGTTTTTATACTCTTCGTTCAACATATCAAGTTCTGCTATGTAAGCTTTTGAATTTTCAGAATAGATCTCTGCATTATCCGGATCAAGCTTTGAAAGTTCATTAGATATCTTTTGTACGCAGGTTTTTGCATTTATGAGTGAGAGCCAGATATGTTCATCGTATTCAGGCTCTTCTTCGCTCTCTTCTGCTTCTTCCTCTTCTTCGCATTGCATGCCTTCTATAAGTTCTTCTTCTTTCGGTGACACACAGTCGATAAGAGAGATTACTTTGTCGTCAACTGATAATCTTTTGATCCACTCTTCAGACTCGCCACCTATAGCAAGGATAAGATCGGAATTTTGGTATTGCAGGATATCTTCTGCTGAAGGCTGGTATGAATGAAGGTCTACTTTACTGTCTACGAGATATTTTACCTGCACTTGATCGGAAGTACCGATAATGTTCTTTGTCCAGTCATATGCTGCGAATGTTGTTGCGATCACTGTCTTTGCAGAGATCTCCTGCGATACTTTATCCTGTTCTTGCATAGAACTTGTAGGGGCGTCAGAAGTTATTTTGTCAGGTTGCTGTGAAGTAGCGCCACAGCCGGTCAGCGCGGACAGGGCTAAAATAATACTGCTCATTACTGCAAATAATCTGTTTATTTTCATATGTTATTCCTCTTTTCGAAAACTATTTATTTTACTATCAGTTACCGGGTAAAAGAGGAACTTAATCATCCATACGCACACACAGACCTACTAAGGACATATCCTGAACATGCCGCGGAGCAAATAATCTGATAATCGTAATGCATATCAGGAGCGCACACATGAGGACAACAACCTTAGGTGCATCGCTGCTCATAGAAAGCATAATCCTAACCACGGCACACTCATGACATCCATCAGCACAATGATGAGCCTGATAATGAGGAAGATGAATCATTCCATATGTATTTAGTAACAGTAAGCCCAGAACGCAGATAAGCGTTATGAGTAAAGAAAAAGGTCTTGCTCGTGTATTCTTCATATATACCTCACATTTACTGCTGTTTATTATGGTGAGAGTTGATACGAGACTGCTTTTGATCTGAGGAGTAAAGATATACAGAGAATATTGGCAAGAAGTGTATAGCTTTACTGCAGAATATCCTGATCCAGCAGACAGATATGTGAATATCTTAAAATGCTACAAGGCAAAATCCTGTTTTCGTCAGGTGTAGACTACGTTTATAGGTAATGTGTTTTGTCGCATTTTTGTAAGGATATATAGACGTTGATTTTAAAATGCTACAAGGCAAAACAGGGTTAAAGCAAGATGGATATTGATGTCGTCCTTATTTTTTGTTGTCGCATTTTTAAAATCTGGGATAAAGGCAAAATGCTACAAGCAAAAACGGTAATAACATCAGTGTCAGAGCGGGATTGAGTACAAAATGTCTTGTCGCATTTTTGGTATATGATGTTTTTAAGGAAACGAAAAATGCTACAAGCAGAAATCGGGTCAACACTAGGTGCAGACTGCGCTTGATGGCAAAATGCGTTGTCGCATTTTTACCCTGTCCTTTTCGCGGCTGCATTCTAAAAATGCTACAAGCAAAAATAGCAGTAAACCCTTGCAGGTACTGCTGTCATAGCGGTTTTGCATTGTCGCATTTTGAGAAAAAGATGGTGAAAAATGCTACAAGAAGAAATAGAGAAAAGCTAGACAGGGACTGAGGCTGAGGTAATTCTGTGGTGTAGCATTTTGAAGGAGGGAGGAAAAGGATCAGAAAAGTGTCTTTGGTAAGGAATGTTTACGGAGTCTGGGCTTTACAGCATGAAGCGAGGCTTTTGGCGCCGCCAAGCTACCCTGTGGAGGTGAGCTTTCGCATTTAAAAATTGGGGCTAACGCCCTGTTTTTTAAAGACTATTCTGATTGTCTTTGGAGAAAATGTAGAAAACAACAGGCGGGATGCAGCAGGACAGGTGACGTGCTGTAAAGCGGGAAAACAAGAGGAAAAAAGGAAGAAAAAGTTTAGGCATTTCTGATATGGTGTGTGATATTCAAGATTACGGAGTCTGGAGCGGAGACAAAACAGGATATGTAAGAATGTAGCGTCGCAAAGCTACCCTATGGGGGTGAGCTCACGCATTTGAAATGACGTTATCACCTTTTTTCAAAGTGTTTTTATTAAAAAAACTACTAAAACAGAATACTAACAAATGGAGTGTTGCGCTATCTCATAAACTCACTATTATATTGTCGCAAATTTTTATTCTAAAAGCCGATTTTGATCTCGCAAAATCAATGACCTAAGTATTGAAAACGTATTTTGTATACATGGCGATATCAAAACACTAAATCTAGTGATCATAGTACGGTTTAGGCCGGCTGATTTTGAATAAAAATTGATTATAAATTCCTATATGGAATTTTAAACATAAAAATCGCAAATTTTCTTTTGAGAAAACGCTCTTCAAAAACAGATTGACCGACTGAAAAAAGTAGAAAAACTCTTTCGAAACTGGGTATTTTGACAAGATCATATGTATATCCGGTTCAAAATAACTGTTTTTATTATTTTAAACAAATTCCATATAGGAATATGACCATAATAAAACATATGAGGTAAATCAAATGAGTGTTAGTTATTTATACATGGAAAAATTAAAAACATCAGAAGATTTTAATCTGATACAGGACGGCAAAGAATTATATGAAAAATGCGACCGGATAATCCTAAAGAAAGAATATTATAAAACTCATGGATTCCGAAAAAATGGAGTAAAATGCATATGCCTCCGGATGTATACGGATAAGGTCGATATCAACTATGTCCAATGGCAGGCTGCAAATTTAAAATGGGCACATACATTTTTTACCGCCAGTAGCGAAGTCATCGATAACAGATTTCAACAGGCGCATGATTCATTAGTGCACCTGGTATATCTCATTCCGTTTGCACCAAGGGGCGCGGTGTCATGTGACTGGTATTGCGGCGGTAAGATCAAAATGAGTTCCATGCAGGAGTCGTATCAAGCAGTCATGAAAAAACAGTTCGGGCTTTCGAGGCCTTCGGATATGACGCTATCTCGTCAAAGTCATATTAAACTATCTGGAGCAGACAATCCTTTTGAAGATATTCGGATTCCCCAAAGAAAAGATTATCCGGACGAATTAGTCTATGAGAAAGAAATAAGTGAATATATCAATAAACTTCGTACCAAGTACGAGCTTAAGATTGTAAGTCTCGAAGCACAGACATCGGAAAAATTATCGGTCGCAAACAGTTTTTTGACCAAAGAGAACCAGAAGCTTAATAAGATGCTCAAACCATTTCTTGACTTTTTAGCGTCATATGGGGGCGTAGAAAAGGCCGAGCAGATGATTCAGACAGCGCAGATATTTCAGTATGCTATCCGTGGGTATCAGGAGGAAGGAGACCAGGCATCCATACAGGCTGCAATGCGCGTATTACAGGATGGACGTGATTACATTCAAAAACACACGGTTTAATATGCAGAAAAATTACCGGTAAAATAATATGCTAAGATTGGTATAAAGTTGTTGTGGAACGTAAAGTGTTTTGTATATAAAGGAGATTAGCGATATGGTTAAATTTATCACTACGCTTGATTATCTTAACAGACACAAAGATCTTTCCGTGCTCAAAGGTCAGCAGATCAAAGTCATTACATCCAGCGCACAGATGGATATCATGGCCGTACAGCAGTTGATGCAGCTTCAGATCATCCCGGAATTTGTGATTGCTGATGAAAACGATGTAGAATTTACCGCAGGCTACCTTGTAGGGCGCACTTTGCAGAGCAATTATCCTACTGTTCTTCTGACAGAAAGACCTCTTAAATTCCCGAATGTAATGGCGCATCCAAAGGCTTTTATCACGGATGATTACGTAAAGATTCAGAGTGAAGTAGAGGCGATCGAAACACCATTCCAAAAAGCCGTGCAATCAGGTGCTAAAACACAGGCTCATGCAAAGAAGAAAGCTACACAGCCTAAGGCGGCGGAAAACGAAAACAAAGACGCAAAAGCTCAAGAAAAAGAAGCTCTGATTGAAAAACAGACCGACGAAGACGAGAATGTCCCAGAGAAAAACACAAACGGTGCAACAAAAGATCCTGTTAAGCAATTCATGATCAAAAATGGCATCTGCGATATCTTAAAAAAGGCTGACATGGATGAAGAAAAAGCAGTTGAACGATTTATATACAGCCTTCAGATGTCATCCGAAATCATAGGATTTGAGGCACAGCTCGCTATCAATATCCTCAGTAAAGAAGTTGCTGAAGAAATCTGTGGCAAGATCAAGAAAAATAAAGATATGTATGATCAGCTCAAAAAGCTTGTCAGCAATAATTAAGACTAATATTAAAGCCCTACAATTATGTAGGGCTTTTGGTTTGCTCATATTCAGTTTTGATCAGATCATGTTCTCTTAATTTGTGAGATACATGTTTTTTGCTTGTTTTTTCCTGATATTCTTTAATATCATCTTTCATGAGTTTTTTCAGTTGTTTTCTTTGTGCCTGCGCCTTTTTCAGCTTATCCTGTTCACGCAGTGTATTCTGTTTTAAAAGTTCCAGCTGTCTTTCCTGGTCTTCCAATTGCTGTTGAAGAATTTGCTGACGCTTTAGTAAAGCCTGTTCTTGCTCCAACTGTTTTTGATCCTCTATGTACTGGTCTTTTTCTTTGTGATACGAAAAGATTTCAGGTTCGCGCTCTATCTCGAATCCATGATGCTCGCATATATCTTGCCATTTCATACGCATATGCTTGGTAAAGCTTACTTTATTATTATTTAGGATGTTTTCTTCCTGTAAAGGGTCCGGGCGTTCAAAATGTTCTAAAGCAAGGGCTTTGCGCGTTGAGATATGCAAAAATCCATCTTTATCTTCGTAATCAAAAACTTGCCTTATATGTGCATGAGGGGATTCCTCATCACCGTGGATAGCATAATCAAGAATATGGATATGATCAGAATACTGTTTTAATTCTTCGATATACTCTTCTACACAGAGCGTAAAAGTATCAAGATCGATATTGTCATTGCGGTTACCGATCTGCAGGATAGTCTCGTCAGGGTGAGTCTTACTGCTGTTATATATCTTCGCTACCGTGGTCATTCTTTCTTTGTGTCTTGCTTTGATCGCAGCTTCATTTGTGCGGTTTACAGTATCTTGATAGTGTTCTTTATAATATTTCATCTCGGCATCATAAAATGACAATTCAGGTTCAGTATCTTGATAGCAGTGCCAATATATATTAAGATGCTGTCTGTTGATATCAATATGACCGTCATTATCTTCATGCGTAAGATCAAAATCCCGATCATTATGTTTAGGATTGCCCTGTTTTGACGTACGTAAAAAAGCTTTCATATCAATCATCCTCCGTAAAATTAGAATATTAACATTATGGCAGGATTGCGCTAAAATATATCTATCAGTCGTATATATACGCAGAAAAAATGTTAGGCTAAATATTGTGGTAAAGTAATCATAGACACAAGATATATAACGAGGTTACGAAAACAATGAAGTCAATTAAAAGAGTTATCTACAGTATTTTAGCAGTCATTGAACTACAGTTTGCAACCGTATCACAAAGAGTTGTAGCGGATTATTTTGCGCCGCTTGTAAGTATCCCCGCTTTTCTTTTCCGTATATTTGGTAATGTTTTGGAGCTGATTAAACATATTCTTACGGTCGGTAAGCGGTTCAAATATCCGTTTTATTCAATATTTTTAGTATTTTCTGTTGTGACCAGCATCGCGACATTTATTGTAGGGGGTTTCTTTCCGGATTTGATTGTAAAATTAGCCGCTTTTGAGCCGATTAAAACTCAGGTATTTCGAGAAGCTGTCAAGAACGCGGGATTGAGACTCATGAGTATATGGGGAGGTATAACCATAGTTTTTTCCGGTATATTACCGGACAGTACCGGCCAAATAACTTATGAACCTTCATTACTCACTGTGTTTGCCCCATTTGTCGCGCTTATCGGAATTATTATACTCGCATTATTTTTACTCATCTGCGCCGGCGCAGCAAGTGCACCTGTTTTGACATACATCTGGATAATCTTACTGATCCTTGCTATCTTTACAGCAGTGTCCGATTTGCTACGAGGATATCATAGCGCATGGTATGAAGTGTTCACAGAAATGTGTAAGAGTGTTAAGTTCACATTTTGGAGTTTATGGATGGATTGGAAATGGACCGTATATCTTATCCCTGTTATCAACGTTATCCTTTATATACATTGGCTTAAAGAAGATGTACAGTGGGGAAATTACCCTCCGGAATTTTATCCTGGGACTACAAAAGTTAACCCTCGAAAATTTCATGCAAACGAGGTGTATTCAAGACTCCTTAAACCTGATCTGTTTGATATGAAGTAAGAATTGATGCTATGAGCCGCTCTGCGGCTCTTTTTTTATATTCTTTTATTCTCGACATATTGTTTTACATCAAATTAATGAGGGGTGAAAGAATATGGAAAGGAAATTTTTAACTGTAGCAATGATTATTGTTGCCGTGTTATCCACACTGGGATATTCCGCGCGCATTTACGCGGCCGAATATGATGCAAATGTGGTGCAGATGTCTTCAATGTACACGTATGACGAAATGAAAGGTGATATTAACGAGCTTAAGAGTTTATATGGTGATAAGGTCACTGTAGGTTCGATAGGCACTACCGCGCTCGGACGTGACATTCCATATTTCACGATCGGAAATCCTGCGTCGGGGCATAATATTCTCGTGCAATCGACCGTACACGCAAGAGAATATCTTGCAACACAGGTTGTTATGAGAATGGCGGAGTATTATCTTGCACATGAATCAGAGTTTTTGCAGAACGTATGCTTTTATATCATACCAATGGGTAATCCCGATGGAGTTGAGATAGCTCAGTTTGGTACTGCACATATCTCTGATACAAACACAATCAATTTTATCAATCAGCAGGGACATATTGCCGAGTGGAAATCCAACGCTATGGGAGTTGATATTAACCGTAATTTTGATATCGGCTGGGCTCAGCTTACTCCAAGAGTAAACAGTCGTTCTTATATGCAGTATAAGGGGGATTTTGCTGTATCTGAAAACGAGACTAAAGCATTGGTAGCATTTGCAGAAGCAAGACCATATGATGCATTTATCAGCTATCATATGCAGGGTAATGTCATTTATTACGATGAACCTGGTAATACAGCTGAAAACAGTGTACGCTCAGCACAGCTCGCAAAAACCATTTCAAACGTCACAGGATATCGACTTCGCAACTTAAACCACGCTATTACTACGGATGAAGTACAGCAGGGTGGATTTAACGACTGGGCACAGATTAGATTCAACAAACCTGGGGTAACAATTGAACTTGGCTCTTCGCTTCCTCCTAAAGCACAGTCTTCTGTTTCTTCAATATATAACAAAAACAGGGACACTTGGAAGGCGATTGCGAAACTTTACTTTTAATTGATATAGGATGTCGATCAACAGGCATCCTATATTTTTATTTATTCATCGTCCTTAAAAGTGTCGGTATAATGCTTCATAGGAAATTTTCGATATTGACTGGTCTTAGCTATTTTGCCAATATGCTGTAAAAAATTGCTCTCCTATCATCTCTGTATCCTCATCTATAGTCTATTATGCTAAAGCAAATGCGCCACATGTAATAAATTCGGTAAATATCAAGCTATCATTCTGCGGGCACATCTGAAATAATATAGTAGACAGGAGATATGGATGGACCAGGACTTAAAACAGTGTTTTCAATATTGCCGGCAACATGATGATGAACAACGCGTTGGTTGTTTGAATTTTTCTGAATGCTATGTGCTCTATGTGGTAAAAGCTGATATGCGGGATATTTACGCATATGAATTTACACCGGTAGATTCCGTCCGTGTGACCGCAGAAGATATTGAAAAAAGCCAACTAATTCTCCCAGCAAGAATTCATCATATCAATCGAAAACCTCAAATTGATAAACTGATACACCAATATATCAGAAAGTGTCGATTACTTGATAAGATTATTTTCCGATTTGCCAATGGCAATGCTTCTGATTATTATCTGATCGATCCTATCGCGCTTAAAACATTACAGGGACGTTTACGCATGCCAGCATATATAGCTATTGAAACCGCCATGATTTTAGCCAAAAACATTGATGAATACAATATTCATACCCGATACATCCTGTATAAAGAAATAGCTCCTCATATCTATATCATACAGGCAGTCTTCAGTGCGAAACCACATATCATCCCATGGCAGTCGTGGGAGCTGGTCTTTCGGGATGCAAAACTGTTGTCGTGGCAAGATAATGATTACTTACAATTACGCCTGGACATGACGGAGTTAGCAGTGCAACAACAAATTAAAATACCGGACGCATTAGGAATGGAAATACAGCTTATTTTGGATAACACAGGCCACATAGCCAACAGTATGCGTATCGGGTTATTTTTAAAACAAGATCCTAACGCACACATCATATGTACAGAAAAAGAGCTAAAATATCAGTCAAATATTAAGCAATTGTACGAAGATACCCTGTTATCCAATCTTGTACTATTTACAGCATATATACGCTGGCTTGAGCAATCCTTAGATAAAATCTGCAATATTTTTACATTGTTATCTTCAAATTTAGACTACATTGTACATAAAATCGGTAAAAAGACTGCCTATCGTTTGTTAGAATGCAGTCAAACATACACATTACTATGTAGGACACGATATGATCTACTTTATTTCTTTTTATATGCAACGTTATTTTATACATATAAAGATCAAGGGCAACAAAGATTCGCGGAGTGCGGACAAGATATCTTGCGTCACCTTTGCGAGACTCAATGTTGCAGCCGTAGCTCGTAAAATGTTATGAGTAAGTGGTATCTAAGCATAAAAATACTGACTCGAAGCAAAACGAGTCAGTATGTTTTAAACGATGGGTTATTACTGTTGATAATATTACCAGATAAAATCTACATATTTGAATAAAATAAATCCGGACCACAGATGGGCCCGGATTAAAAATAGGTTTTATTGTTCAATTACAAATCCTTGATGACACATTCCATAAGTGTCACTGAGCCAATCTGCAATTGTTTCTTCCAACAAGTTCCTATCAGCTATCATTTCAGGATCTGTTGCATATTCATTTGGAATTTCAACCTCCGTTGGAAGTGGATCCCCCCTCAAAATCATCGTCAACATCCCACATAATATTAACTGTTCTCATATTTGCTCTCCTTTTCAATAAAAATTAGGTTTTATCGGCTATCAATGCTTTATGAATCCATCCTAAACCGCCGTGTAAATCCAGAAACCAGTCACTATATCTATCTGAAACATGCAATGTTGCGTTTCCATGAGCTAATGATGGCACAGTTACAATATGTGTTTTACCGTGTCCAAAATAATATGTCTTGTGGTTTATATCATCATATGTCCATGAGCGGTTTTCCTTATAAATAAATTCAATTTTCTGCCCTACATATACAGGAATATTGTGAAATTCAGGATAGGTATAGACTTTATGTATTTTGTTATTTCTATAAACTGCAACTTTAAAATCATCGTCAGCAAATATAGTTAAAGTTATTTCATCCATGGCTTTCCTTTCAAAACTTGATAAAAACTAGATTTTATTTGCCGATGTGCCAATAAACATTTAGTTTTATTGGGTAACCACCTCAATAATCGTTGGTACCTTTCCCATAAATGGTGTCGCGCATCCACTAAAACTTAGTTTATCATTACGATTCTTCCTTAATATAGAAAAGCGAATTTTTCCTCATTCTCAATAATATCCCCGGTCTCGTAATAACTATCTACTCTTATAAAGCCAAGGTTTTCTTCCTCGCCATTAAAAGATAAGAGAAAATCCTTGATATTTCCAGTGTAGATGTCTTCATATTTTCCTTCGGGTATAAATTCAAGAACGTCTCCTCTTACCACTGTGTCGCCATCAAGAAGAAGTGTTTGCGGGTCTACTCTTAAAACGCAGTCTCCGTTTACCATCTTCTGAATGGTCTTATAAGCCTCAAGGATGTCTTTTTTTTATCAAACCGTCTGTCTCGATATCAAAGAAAAGAGAGTTTAATTCTGCGTCATACTCTCGATACTCGTTACATACATGCTCAACAAGCTCTTTGGTGTCGTTTATGACGGGGATAATATCTTCTCCACGCTTAAAGCAATAAGGCTCATCACTGTCGTAATTGTCAGTTACAAAGTACCCATTTAATGCCTCGCCGTCTTCATCAAAGCCTGTCTCTATAGCATCTTCAAGCAGGTCTTCGACAGTGAGATTGGCACAATCAGCTTCTTCGACTGTATCGAGTCCGGCATCAAGGATTTCTTTCCTTTTTGCCATAAGCTCTGCAAGATACCGTTTTGCTTTCTCTTCACCTTTTGCTGTAAAACGATATTCCATTTTTATTCCTCCAATTTAGGTTTAATTAAGCCTCTGCCTCAATACTTTCAAGAAGCTCTTTGATCTTCGACATGTCCTCTATAACAGAATTTGCTGCACGCATCACTCTTGCGTGGTTTGTGTGGATAGTCATCATACTGTCGTTTTTGTATGAAAATAAAGCTCTAACACGTTCTGCCTCTTTAATGATAAAGTCGAGCTTCATCAAAGCCTCATCATAATTGATATCCTTCGTATCTTTTTTCTTTCCTACTTCTGTAATCGTCATTCTTTATTTTCTCCTTCTACTGGCATAGATTCTCCTGTGGTTCCTTCTGTACAGCGGATGATATTGTTTCAATCTCATCGTATATAGCTTTTCGGGTTTTATGATGTTTGTGTATTTGAATCATCACACTTTCAGAAGGTTCTGTGATTATTACCGGTTCTGCACTCATATTGAACATCAGGATACCTCCTTATATTCCCAGCCATAGACATTGCAGATATCCTGGCCTAAGGGTTCTGAAAATTTCATAAGTGTGTCGGTAGAATCGCCATGCTCATATATCAGGTCATCAAGCGTAGTTTCGTTGCATACCCTCAGTTCTATAATGGATGGATCTGTTGGATTATCGTGCCCTGTCTGAGAGAGGTAGAGCCTACCGTCTTCTTCATATATTTCGAATGAATTGTCGCCGTCAAAGGATCCCAATACTTTCTCAAAAGCTTCTCCTATACAGCGGGTATTTAAAGCTTTATATGCGGCGTGATCTCCGTCCCATCTTTGTATCGTACCAATAGCAAAGATCTCACCGGGTTTATAGACACTGCAATTCAACATTTCATCGCCTAATCTATTGCTAATCTCTTCATAAGTGGCATCCCAGATCTCATCTTCGGAAGGATGTTTAAGCCCAAACTCTTCGGGCTCAGCAGCGATAATATCATGCAACTCACTTGCGTCGTTATCCCATATTTTATGCTTCATTCCAATCTCCTTTCTTTTATCACACAATAAAAATATGAATATTTAAAATATGGTTATGCACAAACAAAAAAAGGTTTGGCCTTAAACCAAACCTTTGTAATATTGGCATTGTATCTCTTTAGATCTAACGAAGCTCTTAAGTCTCAGCATTAAATTTTTGTATCGCTATCTTGACATCGCGTGATGCAAACGTGCCGGCGATATCCAAAAGCCTGAACTGTGCTAATTTACGACCATGCACTTCATGAAGGTGATCTACAAAACGGTCGAAAATACGGTCCATATTATCTTTTGTGCCCTTTACTTTAATATTCGTTAGATATTGATATGTGCCGTCGTGATAATGCACCAAAAAGCTATAACGATCTGTGGAACGGTCTCTCCAACATTGCTTAAACTCATTGTATAATCTGTCTTTTGTAATTGTACTCATATGAAATCCTCCTACATATTAAACAAACATGAATGGTTAAATTGATAATGGATAAGAAAAAGTGTTATAAAAAAACACCCGCATAGCGCGGGTGTTTAAAACAGTCATGAAGGAGAATTACTCGATGGTGATGATCTCGCCCCTATCCGGTGTCATCTTGCGAACGGCCTTCTTGAGCTTTCTGTCTGCTGTTGCAAATACATAAGTATTTACATCATTTACAGAGTCACGGGTAGCATCTACAAGATAGATGTAATCCTTGAGTTCGTTAGATCTGATAACAACGTTATCCACCTTTACGAAGCCTTCACCAGAGAAGATTGCTTTGCCGAGGTTTCTTGCGGATGTGTAGTTACTTGTTACGGCTGTGAGGAATCCGGGCATTACAATTTTACCATTATTATCGGCTCTGTTTGTAATCCTGAATATTACGTATGTAGTATCCTTCTCGTTGTCGATCTGAGGAATGTAAAAATACTTATCTCCCTGAGCAACAACAACCTTAGAGAAGTCAAATCCAAGGAATCCGTCGATAGCTGATGTATCAATATCCTCGTCATACTCGTCTTCATCCTCATATTCGTCGAAGTCAAAATCATACGACATTTTTTTTCTGCTGGCGTTGTCAGCAGCAAGCGCTTTGAAGTCAAAGCTGCCCTTTGTAAGGACATATATGCCGGCACGGTCAAATACAGTCTCCTTATTAACCTTATCACCGTCCTTAACCTCGATCTCCTTAGTGAATGAGAAGCCGTATACTACTCTTGTGTCACTATCTTCAATAACAGTTACCTGCTTCTCGATAGTGCCAAGTTTTGTAAAACGGTCACGGCTCGGGGAATACTCGTAAACAGTATCTCTCTCTTCGTTCTCATCTTCAGCCTCAGCCGTAAGTACAACTGTGCCGGGGAAGACTTTAAGGATATTCTTAGCTATGATTGAACCCATAACTACATCCTTGCCGTCTACCTGAAGGATTCCATTAACGATATTTGCTGAGTGAAGCTCAATATCCTCAACCCACTTGGTTACCTTAAATGTACGGTCGTTTGTGGCGTCAATAGTTACCTTCTTGGGCTCTCTTGTCTCATCTTCATCGATGATCTCTGTAGCTTCTGCCTTGGTAATCTCAGTATTTGTGGCGCTATCTGTCGCTTCAATCTTATAAGCGATTCCTGTAAGCTTATCCACTACTTCCATTCCGACTTTTGCTACCTTAATTCTCATATGTGTTTCCTCCTTATTAAGAAACAATCATGAATAATAGTTACGAAAAAAGATAATGTATGATAAAAAACACAATAAAACAGCCCGCTAAAAGCGGGCTCATCGCGGGTAAGTTGTATATTACATACTTCAGCACCATTGACGAGAGCAATACTTTTTTTTGATATTCACGGGCTTTCTTGATGTTTTTTTTTGGTACTTTGGAAACAGGAGCTGTTTCCGTAGCAGGTTTAGTTTCTTTGATAAGCTCGGTGAGTTTACCATCATTAAAAAATTTATAAGGAGATTATTGTTTTTTATTCAAAATAAAACCCGGCTAAAAAGCCGGGTTTAAAATTAGTTTGCATAATGAGGGTCGAAGTCTACACCAAGGATCTCGCAGCACTCTTTTAAGTAGTTATTATACTGACGGGTCTTATATGTTTTACCAAAAGCCGCGTAAACACCTGAAATATAAAGCTCGTCTCGGGCACGGGTAGCCGAAACAAACACAAGACGCCTTGTTTCTTCATAAACTCGCGCACCGGTCTGGTAGCGTGAAAGCGTGTTATATACAACTGGCCATTCAAGACCTTTTGAAGAATGTGCCGTTGAAAGTACAACACCGGGATAATTACTAAGACGTCTGAATTCAACGTCAGCACCGTATAATGCAAAATCTGCACAATACTGCAATATCTCACCGTATTCCTTGTTGGCAAGTGATTCTTTAAAAGCTTCCACAGTCTCGTCATCCATCGCAATCGCATCAATAAAAGAAATAAATCCTTCTTTTTTTGCTTGAAGTGATGCTGCGCCGAGAATCGTATTAACTCTTAAGAGTACATTGTCAAGAAGCTGCTGAATACGTGGGGCCGGCAGGTCCATAATTGCTCCTCCAACCATTGCATTCGCACAGATAAGAGCGTCCTTAGTATTCTTTGGATCACATAATACTCTGCCGAAAGCAAGGATTGCACGAATACGGCTGTTAGACATGAGCCTTTCGGGTGCAGCCATAACCGACGGGATATTATTCTTAGTAAGAAGATCTGCGAGTGTCTGAAGTTCAGACTTAGTATAGGCAATCACGGCAATTGATTCAGGTCTTACACCTGCCGCCAAATGATCTTTTATACCTTCCGCTATAAAATTATACTCATCTTCTTTAGAATAAAAACACTGAACGGTCACAGGTTTACCTGCGGGTCTTGTGGCAACCAGATCCTTATCAACCTTCTCATGGTTCAAGGAATTGATCTTATTGGCAAAATCAATTATCTGGGGTGTTGAACGATGATTTTCAACAAGGAAGATATCGTTTACCGGTTCACCCATATATTCAGCAAATTTGATAATATATTCAGGTGAAGTCTCACGAAAACCGAAAATTGCCTGTGAATCATCTCCTACTACCATTAGTGATTGGAATGTGGGAAGCTGACGCAATATCTTGATCAGGCTGATCTGTCCTACGTTTGAATCTTGGAACTCATCTACAATTATATGTTTGAACATAAATCTGTTCTGCAGATAATCGGGAATTGTTTCGAAGATTTTAAACGGCAATATTTCCTGGTCGGTATATTCAATAAGATTATGATCTTTAAGCTCTTTATCGAAGATAGGATATAGATTGATCGCGGCCTGCACTGCAGACGATGGGATATCACTATCCATGATAGCGGATTTTACATCATTATATGTTACTGTCGTGTAGTCTCCGCCCATCGATTTTATGATCTTGAAGATATCGCCTACGATTGCGAGCGCTCCTTTAGCGTTTTTCTGGGTTGAATTAAAGTATAAGAAACTCTCTCCCACCCAGTCTGCAATAGGATGTGCATTCAATATCTTTGCGATAATAGAATACCTTTCAACGTTATCAATTATCTTAGGCTTTTTGCTAAAACCAAGATAAGGGTAATTATCGCCTATCACGGTATCACCAAAAGAGTTAAATGTACAGATCTTCATCGCCGAAAGATCAAGATTCTTAATCTGCCCGAACTGTTCGTAGCAAAGTTGGATACGTTCCATCATCTCTTTAGCTCCGGCGTTTGTAAAGGTGATCATCAGGATCTCTTCAGGCTTTACTCCCTGATTTAAGAGATTTACGGTCCGAAGTGCGACAACCATCGTTTTACCTGCGCCCGCGCCTGCGTTTATCCTCCAGATGCCCTGGTTGATATTAACAGCCTGCTGTTGCGATGCAGTAAGTTTTAAATGGCTTAAGTCTTTTACGGCTTTTTCTTCTTCGATGAGTTTAACCGGAGGCATCGTGTACTGACAGATATCGTATTTCGGACATGATTTGCAATCCTCTTCGAGCATCTGAGTAGGTTCAATACCATGGTTAAGTTCGTTAAGAGCCTGTTCCACTTCTTTATCAAGAGAAGTAGGGCTGCCCATATACTGATCGGATATTGATACGATATTACCACCACCGCCTTCAAAGAAGTCAGGGTCAAAATTCTGACCAGCAAGCCCGCCGATAACATCTGTAGTCTTTTGCAGATAGTAGATTGACGCTACGATATTCTGATATCCAAGCTGTCTTCCGTACATGATCATTGAGAATAATTTGATATCACGTACGGCGGCGTTCTTCTTACCTCTGTTTGTCAGTTTTGGTCTGCCGAGCTGAATGCGGACGAGCTCAATGGATTTAGTCTTATCATCGACAAAACACATATCAGGACGTACATTAAAGATCGTGCCGCCCATATCAACCTGTCCGCCCTCGATTGCTACGGGTATACGGGTCTCATTATTAAGATAACGCATGATCCTTTTGTGATCCCAAGCAAGGTTCATCTGGCGCTGCTGAAAATTTTTATACCCACATTCATTATATCTCTCATTAAGATACTGCATGATATTATCGGGATTTCTTTCGTTCCACTTTAATGCAGCCTTGATACAAGCAATAATGATCTGTTTGCGATAATAATTTTCCGGCAGGTTAGTATCTTTTGTCTCGAAATTAAATCCGCGGTTTTTCTGGCACAGATTTGCATTTGAGACCATGGAAAAACTCCATACTTGATCGCTCATTTTGTATTTTCTCCTTCCTATATCTGACATAAATAAATAATTCATAAAGATAATGGAAATGAGCGAATAAAATAAAACAGCCGCAGTATTCATACTGCGACTGTTGAAGCATGTTATTAAGCAAATTCAATTAAATATCTGATCGTCATAGCGGCTTCCGAGTAAAATACGATCTCATCACGGACAAAAGAATATGTACTGTCGCTGCCACCTGCATGGTAATGCAAACAGTCAAACCCGTTCGCATCCATCCATGTTTGTGAATATTCATGTACATTTGAAGAATCGGCGCTTTTTCCGTATGCTGTTTCATATACACCCATATATCCACAACTGCCGCCATCGCTATTGTAGCGGTTGCCCCAGCGTGCCGATGTGTAACCAAAGGACTTATCAGCTGACAAGGCAAAATAAATTCCGTAGCCAAAAGCTTTACCGTTAATCTGAGCATTTGGATTCAGCAGTAGTGAATTATTGATGATAGAGATCCAGTTCTGGGTACGTGACCCGTGGAACAGGTACTTGGTATCTTTCACTTTGCGGGTCTGTACGTATTCATCGAAACGTTTATTTTGGCGGGGATCTTCAATTTTCCAAATTTTTGAGATCCTGTCTCTTAATTTTTGTGATGAAGGATCTGCGTTAAACATTGTATCTTTAAGTTTTTGTACTTCTTCATCAGATGCGTTAGAAATTACAATCCCATCGAATACGGCACCAACATGCTGTCCTGAAGCAGCTCCGCGTTTTGCCAATAATACAGCTTCCATTGACTGGATGAGTGAATCTTCTCTGTTAATGATATCAGCAAAAATCTGTTGCTGTTGATCAGGATCATTTACCTCTTGTGCCAGATAACTTTTAACTGTCTGGCCATGATAAGCGTCAATACGGCGAGGTGCAAGCGCCAGGATCTTTCTGATCTTAGCATTGAACTGCTCAACGTTTTTTGCACTTGATAAGGTATTCCATATCTCGCGTGCCTTTTCGATCTGAAGTTCTGTAAACGGCGCTGACTGCTGCAAGATACTTTCATCGAGCTGCTCTGATACGAAATCTTCAGCTGCTTTGATCAGGATGTTATACAGCTCTTCAGCGGGCGTTACTGCCTGTGATACCAAAGCTCCATGATATGCTTGTTTATGTCTCGATAGCGTAGGTGCTACCGGCAGATTGCGTTCCTGCAGTTCAGAGTAATCAACATAGCCATCAGCTATGTGGTCGTAATATCTTATCCAGAACAATATAGGGTCATTAGGGAAGTTACTATCCTTTATCCTGTTGATATCGGTCTGCTGTGCTCCTATCCTACCTGCGCTTTCGGAAAAAGATAATGTTCTGTTTCCGAGTGTCGCGGGCTTCATCTCATATTGATTGTAGACATTGTGTTCCGCATCTATCTTTTTTAAGATTTTCCACGGAAGAATAGATGGAGTAAGGCCCTCAAGATCTGAATAACTGACCGTACAAAAAGGCATACTGTTTCGCCCAACCGCGCGATTGATAATAATCGTACGTGTACCGACTATTACGTTGATCGTATCCGGAGCGGGTATCCATTTGACAAGCTCGCCGAGTTTTTTATACAGTTCATTTTCGGATCCGTCGAAATCAAAGGTATGAGTACCCTGTTTACAATTTACTGTTGCCTGCATATATTATCTCCTTCTTTTCAACTGACATAAAAATAATCTGTACTGATAATGCCTAAAAATACACAAAATAAAAGACTATCACGTTTTTTGCTGTGACAGTCTTAGAATTCAGTCAGTGTTTTGACTTATCTGTACGGATATGCGTTTTTTCAATATTAAAGAAGTATATCGTAAACTTGCGGTAATCACTCTGTATATCGACGCGCAGCATATCATTGATGATATCAAAAGACCCCTGCGTACTCTCAGAACCTACATAAGTACGCTGTCCATTACCACTGGTTTGTGCATAATAATCGCCTGTTAATTTAACTGCATCGGTGATAGCGTTAATCGAATCGGTTAAAGCCCCGTCATCATATTCAAAAGAAGATTTTTGTCCATCTTTATATACAATGATATCACTGGGCGTCGCGTAATATGTAATGTTATCATCTATTTGTAATACAAAAGTATCTGCGTCTTCTGCCATATACAGATACGAGTGTTGAGAGTCTAAATAAAGGAGCGAAAAATTTTGTGTCACCTGCATAGTTAGCATATATTCAACGATCCGGTCATTGCTCGGTATTATCTCTTGGGTCTGTTGCTGCTTTATTGGCGTTGCTGTGGGGCGCGCAGGCGTAATTGATCCAAGAGTGTTATATTCAGGCACATTAAAATGACCAAAAAATAAAACACAGTATATAGTGACTAAAAATAAGAAAAAAAGCGCGATCAATATGGAATTTTTATATTTGGAAAATTTGTGCATACAATGATTATGGTCTGTGCATTGCTTTTTGAGCTGCAAAAGAATAAGCACCGGAAACCCGGTGCTTAAAAATGTTTTTTTATTTTTACCCTATCTGGAGCCATGTGTCATTGTCCATTGGAACAGAAGACCCTTTTTGCATAAAATAGCCTGACAATTTTTCTGTCTGTCCATTTTCATGCGTGATCGTAGGGTTATGGAAAAAATAGATCGCGTCTGAATAATCAGTATCGCTTCGGCGTCCTGTACCGGAAAGTTGATCCTGAAGCTCAAGGATCATATCGCGATTTTTCTGAATATCATCGGCATCTATAAGAGCCATAGGCGTATCGGGATCGTTCGTGTTATATGATGTAATCAGCCCTGATGATTTAATCTGTGCATCAAGTACATGCGCGTATGTTGTTACAGGCGTGTTATCCGGAATATCCGGGGTACTATACACTGTGTTGTGCCATTTAAACGTGATATCTACTGACGACGTACGCGCCGCCACTGTAAGAATGGAGTTCCCGTCTGTCTGCGAAATAACCTCTACCGGCACTTTAGCGTTAGCGTCATCAATTGCCGTGATATTGGAGATACAATAATCACCCTGCATGGTCGGGATCGCAAATTTAGCATAATTGCCAGTTTCAAGGATAAAAGAGCCAAACGAATTCCCAAGAGTGTCTTTTGCTGTAACTCTGCATCCGGGAATAGTATGTGTGACGATTGATGTATCGCTGTTTACTCCGGTTAAGGTAGTCTGCCTGTATATTGTACCGGTATTAAGGTCCGTATACAGTATCCATGAACCCGAAGTCTCGACCCCGTTCACTTCATAACCATCCACAACTTGCAATGAGTTTTCATTATATACATAAGGCTCTGTAATGACTATAGGCTGAGACGTTGCATATTGTTTAATACTTCCGTTAATATCAACATTATAAGTGTCGCCAGAATATGATTTAACTGTAGCGTTGCCGGGTAACAATGTAAGATTCTGACCGCTACTGTCGGTCGTTAAGGTCATACTGTCGTAATCGATATAATAATATCCTGAAAGACCGGTAGCTGAAGGAATGGTTGACTGAGATGATGCTCCGTCAACTTTGACTGTCCAGCCACGGTCGTAAACACTTTCAATCGACAGATCACATGCGGGCATCAAGAAAGTAAAAATAAAGCGTTCATCTGTCTGATCATAAAAGATGCCGGGATAAGGCACGGCGTTTACATCATAATTAAATCCGCTAAATACTTTTCCTCCATTAGTTGCGTCCGTATATAATTTCACCTGCGTGCCAGGAGCGTATGTATGTGTCTGTCCGTCAAATGTTACTGCAAATGAGGTGCTTACATTTACTTCAGCAAAAGCGGTTATAGCACTGAGAATGATTATCAAGATTACAAATATCATACAGAATGCCACTTGCCAAAGGTTTTTGTTGATTTTTTTAGCATGCTGATCCATGGCAAAACCTCCCGTTTGTATCAAGGAACTGTGATTGTGAGCTGATTACCGTTACCACCGTCTGTACGTGGTGTAATAGTCGCTCTGACTGCATTATTTTGCAGGTAATGTGAAAGTGTGTTCTGCAAATATTCAATCTGTTTTTGAAGATCCTGTGCCGTGGTCGTATTTTGGTTTGCAGCATTATTGAGTTCATTTATCAGGTCATTATAACGATCTGATTGGTCAGCGTTTGCTGCGTTGAGGTCATTTTTAAGCTTTTCAAGTTCGGAATTAAGCTCTGCTACTTTGCGATTATATTCATCCTGTGATAAGCCGGAATCTTTAAGCAGTGCATCGATACGTGCAGCAAGGTTTGCATCGACTTTTTTAAGAGCATCGATTGCTTTTTCGTAACTTGTCTGAATTCTGCTGATTGATGAATTCAGATTCGCTATGCGGGTTTCTGAATTTGTGACCATGTTGGAGATGTTTGAAATATCATTCATCTGCTCTAATAGTTGTTTCTGATGCTCATTTAAGCTTACCTCAATTTCTTTCATAACAAGAGCAAGTACTTCGTCTGATATCGTTTCGGATGAGATACCCATACTGATTAGTGCTTTTTGGATAGCTTCTGCTATAGAACTCCTGAGCTTATCAGCTGCAAGCTGTGAAGTGCCTTCGTAAATATCATCGGTAAGATTTTTATTTACAGCACCCAATACTGCCTGTACAAGCTGCTGGATCTGTTCTTCTGTCAGCTCATCTCCGTTTATTTCGCCGATCATATTGTCATTGCCGGCAGTCATACCCAAATATTTAGTCTCAAGATAAGATGTAACAGTCTTATCCAGCGAATCATTTAAGAGCTGGCGTTGTTCGTCAAGCTGCGCGTATAAACTATTGATTTCTGCCGAAATGCAGATTCCGGCAACCAGAAATAGTATAAGCACTGCGGCGATAATGCTGATAATGATATTTTTGCGTCTGCGGTTGTTTTTTCCTTGTACGGTCTGTGTTTTGATCTTCATCGCACACTTCCTCCTTTGAGATTGATCGGATGGCGATAGTTACAAGGAGATCGCCACACAGTATCAGTTATTATAGTTATGGTCATTTTTTAATTTGACAAAACTTCGGTGTATCCGGGTTTAAATTCGATTATTTCATTTGTAGTACGGCTGATTTTAAATGTGATAGGGATATCATAAGTATTGCCAGATTCCATGGCGTCAAGTCCAAAAAAAATTGCAAGATCGATCAGATCAAGCGCGGAATGTATGTTTATCTTTAAAATCCCGTTAAGATAATATATGTTGTCTGATTCAAAAAAGGCTTCCGGGTTAAATGTTACCTGTAATTCTGCTTGATTCGTACCTAAAACATTTGATAAAAAAGTGGCGAATTGCTCTGAATTAAACTGATAGATACCTTGACTGATTTTGCCATTCGGGAATGTAGCTGCTGCGTTCTTTATATAAGAATCTGTTGAGTAAACAATAACTCGGTAGCCAATATTAAAGCATTTATCAACAAAAGCATTGCATTGTGTCAGGTAATCTTTATCTATTTCTTTATCGCCGTACAAAGTGTCATAATTATGCGTGGTTTGCTTGTCTGTTTTTATTGTTTTGTCGTTTATATCAGATGGTGACACCGCGATCTGATTGTTTGCCGGTTTGGCATCGTAATATGTATAAACGTCAAACGGTTTTGCAATATAGAACAAAGCCCCGGCCACGCACAAATATGCGAAGCCAAAGCTAAGCATAATATGATTGATTTTTCGTTTCATGGATTATCTCTCCGAACTGTCTTCAGAAACTGTGGAATCATCGGTATCGGATGCTTGTGTATCGGCTTCTGCTTCATCATTAGCATTAGCACTTTCTTCGCCAATGCTGCTGTCGCCGTTTGCTCTGTCAATATAGTTCCAATACACATGTCCTAATGATTCGCCGGTAATCTTGATCTTATATTCTCCGGCTACTGCTTTGCCCACAAAAAGTTCAACTTCTCCGTATTGCTCATTAAGTACTCCATCGGGATACTTATAAGCATTATTGTTATCGCGGGCGTTGGATACCACGGTCTTGTTTTCAGGACTGATCACTGTAAAGACGCCTGTATGTCCAATCTCATCCCAAGTCATTTTAAATACTGCATCAGCAAGATTTTCAGGGATATATACGGTCATATTTGTAGCATTGCTTGAATCTTTAACGACCATGTTAGTACTTGAGCCGGCATACGATGTGCTGATCGTAAATACCCTCGCATACATGCCCGTAATATCCACATTCCATGTGCCGATTTCGGGATTATCAATGGTTGCGTTTAGTGAGTTTTCAGCCTGCTCTTCTGCTGTTTCCGCGGATGCATTTTCAGCCATTTCATTTAAAGATGTCGCTGCGCCTTCCATGATCGCACCCATTTTAGTCATTGTGTATTTCTGGCCGCTTGGCGATACCAATATAGCCTGCGGTTTTGCAGCGCCGGGGATAAGAACTCCGGAGGAAGCTTTTAATACATCGTATTGTCCATCGTTATTAGTATCCGAATATGTCATGGCTTCCGAATAATCAACGGAGATATTCATAGATTTTTGTTGATTATCAATGGTGACTTTATAATGATAAGTAAACGGGTCTTCTTCGTCCGGGGTGTTTTCTGTTGTTTGATCAGATGAGACTGTTGTAATTGCATTAGGATCTGTTACGGTAGGCGCAGGGTTGGTAATGATATTACCGGCTTGGTCTTTACCCATGAAATAAGGCGTATTATAATCGGTATCCGCTCCGACTCCGTATGCTTTGTAGCCATTAACATAGCGGAACATACCCATACCGTTAATATAGTAATAGCCGGACCACATGTAATCGGGAATGTTAACAATGGCATACCCTGCCGCGTCAAGCTCGTAGTCTTTGATATTATAAAGCTCAAAAGAAGCGAACATATGAGTATCGGCGATTATCTGTCCTCCAACCGGCGAGGTTCCAATATATGCATCTACAGTATACGTTTGGTCTTTAACAAGGCCGGTAATGCTACCGATCGTCGAAACGTTGTCTGCTGTGATCGGAACTCCGTTAATCTTATCAATGATAAGTTCGGTTTCTTCTTTTAATCTTAGATTATGAAGGGCATCGCAATCGGGATAAAAGTGCGTCTGTATCACAGAAGTGCGGAACTTTGTACCATCAGGATTATTAAGCCCCACAAGACCAATCGAATATCCCTGGTCTGAATATCTTTCGAGATAGTAGTCTGTCGGAGTCGCCGTAACGGTACCGTCTGCGTTCGGATTATTATAATCAGAGGCTTTATATATAAGTTTAGTATCTTTATATAACGTGGGGATCTGCTCATCATCCTTGCCAAACAATACCATGCGGTTATTAGGATCAGCCTGTGTAGGAATGGTCACCGCTTCTCCCGTTGAACCCATAAGCCCCGGTGCTACCTGGTAATAGGTATCCCCGTCTTTAATATAATAATTACCGCCCTGAAGCTGATCAAGAGTCAAAGCTTTGATAGACCAATCGATGTTGTTAGCCGCTTCAATGGCCGCCTGTTTCTTACGATAACTTAAGAAGCCTAAAGTTCCTGTGAATGTAATGACCCCGACAAGGCCGGCAATAAAAGCTATTTTGTGTTTATTGATAAATCTGGGAATATTTTGCCAGTTTATAGCACGAAAATTTGGCAATGAGATCTTAAACATATGTATCCTCCTGTTTATGTGTATTTGATACATTTGTGATTATGGTAGTTTTAAGTGATACTGTTCATTACAAAGAAAACAGCCTTATATCTGTGCGATATAAGGCTGCATAGTCTTAATTATATTTTATATGTGCTTCGAGAATCTGGCACTCGTTTTTACCACATGATCTTAAGTAACGTGTTTCCACAATATATGACGATGGGTATTTAGAACTATCTGTTGTCCATTCATCTATGTTTATTTCGTCTAAATAATGGTCACCTTTACCCCATCCGCCGCCGCCGGGGTCGGAATGAACGTGTTCCGTCACTTCCGCGCCACAGCCGGAGCATACGAATGTGGCGTGTTCACTGCTACCACTACCAGTATGATTATAACCATTCCAATGCCCGCATTTAGTGCGCGGTCGGTAATACTTGTAATGATAATAGGGAATGGTAAAACACCCTCCACATACGGGAGACTGATAATCGTTTCCGTAAGCTCCGGGTGAACCGTTTGTGCTATTCGCGTTACCGCCGGTAGTGTGATGATGATAAGTATATACGATAGATGCAACACCATTGAGGGGGTTAACGGATTTACGGCCTTCGGCATACCCAGCCTGATATGCACTATCTGTTTTGAAGGTTCCTCCTGAATAGTAACCGGGTTGGAGGGTATAGGTGTCTTTACCGGATGGGTTCCAATTTACTGTTTGCCTGTCGATCACGCCCGTTCTTATTATAACGCCTCGATCATAATAACCTGCAGGCAATGTTACTGACTGATTGACGCCGATATCAACAGTAATATTTGTTGGTGATAAACTAACTTTTGTATTGTGTGTGTTTGTATTTGATGAATATGTACCAAGAGCAAGATCGTGAGTTCTGGTCCCGCCAATCACGCCGCCTTTTTCTCTTGTACTTGATCCGGTTCCTTTAGTATCACTCGCTGCATAATATGGCGTTCCGGCAATCTGGTCTGCTGTCCAACCGTTATTCAGAATATCCACAAGAGTTCCATTTTGCTCTACCCCGGGATTTTTAGTTGTTGATGCTCCGTGATATACAGTCTTGGCATAAAGAGAAGAAAACGTTCTGTTTTCTACTACCATCGTAGGATCTGCCGTGCCAAGAGCACCGATTGCTTCTTCTGATTCGATAATGGGTTTTCCGCTGCTGTCTGACATAACAAGACCGTTTTGATCTTTTTGATAGGTCACAATAACATAAGTACCCATGGCATCAGACCATTGAAGAGTCTTGCCATCAAGTCCTGCGAGCTGGTTTTTAATCTGCAAAATTGCTGCATAATTCTGACGAATATCATCGGCGTCTATGACAACACTCTGTCCTTGGTCGTCTACTGCTTGCACCTTGCCATATGATCGGATATTGATATCTCCCGATGCATAGGCAGCTGTCCCGAACAATAAAAAGCCGGTCATCACACAGGATAATAACCCGGTAATTTTTAATCTGTCCATTGCTCATTCCCTCCTTGTAGATTGGTGATGTTGCGTGATTATCAGTATCGATGCTATAATTAACGAAAAAATTTACGTTTGCAGGTAACGAGATTATGATTGAAAATTACTTATTATTAGAAAATAGCCTGATCTATATGATTGGGTTCCCTCTGTTGCAAGACAAATGTTATATACGATGTGACGCGGATTATATTGCACTTTCTGCAACACCAATCCCAAACAGTCAATGTGTGCCAATCTTGTTAAGTCGTGTTCTGGACACAACCGAATTGTATCAATATTTTGATAATTGTTCTCGTTTAGAGTTTCAATATATACAGATTCCTGCTTGTTATTTATATGTTCGGTAATCATCATAGTCTCTCATTATCATAATAATGGTCATTTTATATATCGATAAAACAAGAAATCTTGAGCCACACCATAATACTAATACACAGAAAGGAGTGGCTTATGAATACACAAAAGACTATTACCCCCGAAGTATTATTATTACGAAACAGACTGCCTCAGAATGTCACGGATGAACTTTCTGCACGAGAAGTGGCAAAAGATATCGTTTCATTCGAATTACCCACATATATTGATCTCCCAGAAACCGAGCAGGCGTGCATTAAGTATTTGCTTATCAGCGGGCTATTAGAGCTTTCACATGAAGCGCCTCAAAAGCAAACACTTGCAGCATTATTTGAAAAATACCGGAATAAGGATTATCGCCCCGGCACTTGTAGCGATCAGTATTGCGAGCTGGTGACATTAGCGCCGCAGGAGGTAATCAACTTAGCGCGTTTTCGGTTGTGTGATAAACTAATGAAGTATACGCTGTGCGAGGATTAACCGGTGCGTGTTTATACTCTCCAACCAGCCTACTATTCAGATGAACTCTCAAAAACAGATAATACATATCAGGCTGGGTATGCGGAAGGTGTAGCTGCAGGAACGACATCGTCTTCGGCTACTATTACATATACCGTTAAACATGCACATGGAGAATATTGTTATCCAATTCCGACAGGTTCATATACAGCAAGTGAGGGTCACGAGACTGCAGATGACGGACATTCAACTGTAAAATATTATAGTAGATGGGTTACATGCTCAGCCTGTGACAAAACGTTCGGACACAAAGGTCACAGTGGATGGCCGTCAGATGATGAGGTGCGGGGACTATAAATGTTCATCTAAAAAATGGCAGATGTACTACCAAGGGATACCAATGCGGCAAGGTAGCTGGTAATTATACAACGATAAATATATCAACACTTGGTTCCGGTGACAGTGTTTTATCCGCTAATATTAAATTTCAGTAAATCAAAATAAAAAACAAAGAAGCTCTCAATGAGTAATGCTAATTAGATAAGAGATTTCCAATCTCTAAAGTCACATAATTAGCATTGGAATCCGAAAAGTCTATTCAGTTAAGGCAGAGAAAAACAAACAAAGACCTATCAGCAGAGAATCTGTTCAGTAGGTCTTTTTCTTTTGCTATATCAAAACATAGTTTTAGAGTCGGATTCATTCAGCTGACCTGAAATAAGATATTGACTCATCAAATTTGATGAGTCGAATTATGATACTCTGGTACAGAGTTGCTTAAAAATATTTTTGAAAAAATTTTATATCACGTTACGGATTAGCCCATATCATGACCCACTAATATAGTGAAAACACAAATAACACTTATTTCAAGGAGGCACACGATATGGTAAACAGAAGTATTTTAATGAAAATGCTTGATAACTGTGAAAAAATCGAAGATGAGCTCATGGTACTTGAATATTTGATACCCGAATCCTGTATAAAATATTGGGTATCGCTCAACGGAGATTTGTATTCGCTACGATTCACAGTAGGTCAGTACAAAACAGCCTGTAAAGATAATGCACCTGATATTCTGTTAAATGCAATTGAAAAGACTTACAACGAAAAGAATTTCAAGCTACTAATAAGCCTTAAGAATCTTTTAGAAAAAATCCGTAGTTAATACCCAAAATTTCATACAAAATGGCGGGCTTGTAGTGAAAACAGAAACGGTTTTGTTCTTCACAATATTTGTCTTGTTCAATCAGAGATTACAAGTTCTGCAAGGCTCACGGTATGAGCAAGGTTGGAGCGACAGAGCAGGCTATCAGACAATATATGGATAAGATGAACAAGGCACTCAAGAATGTGAAGTGAAAATCAAGCGCCCTTTTCTCTTGGTTGAGAATTGGGTGCTTTGATTTACAGGATTTGGTGCTTATCTTATTAGTATTGCTCTCAACGAAAGCTTTTTTACTTTGGATCACTATATGTATTGTTTTAAGCTGTTTTACAGCCGAGATACTCCCAACAAGCAATAGTCCTATTGCAAGACTCCATAACATAATTGTTTGTGTGCAGTAATATGTTAGAATGTCGTTTTGCACAGAACTGACTTCTACAAGCCCTTGGAGCGCTCGTTGATGAATATCGGTATCACCTCGTATAATTGAGCTGTTTTCAATCATATCGCATAGTATCACATTGGTTTGTATGTAAGTATATAACCCTTGAATATAGTCATCGTTTGCTTGGCCAAATAATTTTCCAAACATTTTAGCTGGATTACTTGTGTCGGATGCCTGATGTGGTGGTGGGGATATCATATATGTTAGCAATTGAGTATCACTATATGTTTTTAGGCGACAAGCCTTGATAAACAAAGGTGATAATGGCTGATCCAACTCAGCCGTGTTGGGCATATGTTCAGATAAATATTTGCAGTTATCGCGCATATATAGCGCATCGGCGCAAAAATATTGTTGATATACGATCAGCGAATTTAGGATAAGTCCACATACTGCCATGAAAATCGATAAACACAATGTGATGCGACATTTAGTTAGCTTATTGATTCTAAAATGTTGTGTTGCCATTTAATTGTCCCTCGGTTGGTATGTCTGCCAGAGCTGAGAGTCCTATCATGTAGTTATTGAGTACCTGCTGAGTTAATTCTGCAACTGCATGTGCATCATATGAATGGTCCCACACGATAGTATGTGCTCTGACGGGCTGCAAGATACCCGCGTCGTCAACTACAAAAGTGTCATAATATGCAAGCATTTCGGGCTTGACTCTGTAAAGTTTTACAAGCTGATTTTGTTCTAATACCCGCAAATCGTTATAATCTTTAGCATATATAACTGCATCGCCGCGTTGTATAGTTTGAACACACGTAGCGAGCTGCTGCATTGCTGTTCTTTTTGGCTTAGACCGTAGCAATTTACAGATATATGGATCTGCGGGCTGATCTAAGCATTTTGATATCTGCTGTAAGATCAGACCACTCACCAAAGGGTCGTCCGAAAGGCCGATTACTGTGACTGTATGCCTGTCATGATCAACGATAATGCCTTGGTTGAGAATTTTGATCAAAGAGCCTGTTGTGTTTTTGATCTGCACTGTTCCAATTGATGTTTCGGACGCTTTCAGTGCATAGATAAGAGCATTGGCGGCAAGCACCATGGAGCGGGAAATGTCATCGGGGTTCAACTTGCCTATGCACGCCATCTCGATCTCGTATGTAATATGATCGTGATATCCCTGATGTGCTCCAATCAGTAGTGCATTACTAAGCTCATTAGTAAATGCGTCCGTTTTTAGTTCTATTTTTGTCATGTATTTACCTCTGGCATAAGGTTAGCATATTACAAAGAGGCAGTTTAATTCTGCATATGACTGTTTTTGTCATCATCTGAAAATTCTGTTTTATACAAATCTTCAAAAGTCAGATCATCTTCCCTAACCATTTCCTGTGTCGTCTCTTGAAGGTTATTGGTTGGAATAATATGGATAAGGTCTTTGGTTACGCCAGTCATAGGTAAAAAAATCATATTATGTATAAAGCCGGTAAACAATTTACCGGTAAATTTTGTGAGTTTACCAAAAATGCAATGTCCGGTTTTTTTCTTTTCAGGAATGCTGAGCAGACCAAGCTCCGGATCACTAGCCTCGTTAAAAAGCTTGTGCCGGCAATATTCCTGTAATTCTTTTAGTGTAAAATGTTCTGCTCGTATCGGCAGATACCATTTGTTTCCGCAATCAAGACATGTACGATTGTATTGCCCCGTCTGATCGGTATCAGGCATGACATATTCATGTTGTTTTAAATAGCGACTCTGAATGCGTAAACGCGTAGCGGTATCTTCCGGCATAGCGATAAGGCGACCTGTCCTTGGACTGCCGCAAAAAGGGCAATCTGATGTTATAATAATGCGGTGTATCTTCATAAAGCCTCCAAACATAAAAATACCCGGCAATACTGTCGGGTATTTAATTATTATCAGCAGATGCCCATTAAAACGGGCGCTACTTTGGTAGTAAACAAAGGCTTAGCTGTCGGCGCAGTCATTGTAGAACCAATCTGTGTTGCCAACTCGGTTCGAAGCTGGAGTTCACTTATCTGTTCTTCGCGCTGCTGTGACTGATACGCTTCGAGCGATTTCTTCCACGCTTTTGCACCTATCGTTTTTTTGAAATCAGGAATCTTTGCTACGTTTGCAGAAGCAAACTGCACAAGCTTTGCAGGTGAGCAGTCAAACATGTGGCTACTGATCTTGATAAGTTTTGCATGCTGTTTTGTAAACAATTTATCACATGCAGTAAGCGCTTCGTCAATTGACTTCTGTATAGCATTCGCATTAAGAGATATCGCTTTATCAGCTGCATACCAGAATTTTTGCTCTTCATCAAGAATATAACCGGGCGTGATGCGAGAACTACCCCACCCGCAATCGCTGACAGATAAAGCATACACAGGTTTAATACCGTCTGATTCCGGCGCGCGGAAGATAACTGTGACACCGCTGTCATCGATCATATAATTAAAGATCTCCAAGCCGAGCTTATACATTGCGTCCAGGTAGTCTGAAGGCGTATCATGGTTAAGCATACTGGTAAAACCAACAATCTTTTTAGCGCCGTTATCTGTTACGCGTATAGTCATACGTGGTCTGTAATGAACTGATTCATCCTGTAACGCCAGGTACAACAGATTTTCTGCAAGATAATGCATACCGCCAAAGGACGGATTAGCGAATGAATCGATCGGAAGATGGGGCGTCTTATCGGTGCTGGTTGAGCTGCTTGTACGAAGTGAATGAGATGCAAGTTTGTCCAAAAAATAGATCTGCTGCTCTCTTGTACCCTCATTAAATATAAATGCTACATTTGCACTTGTACGGTCATCCGGATCAATGTTTTGTAGTATTGATGCCGGGATAAGATCGTGAGAAACATCCATGGTTTCGTTGAGGATAGTTTTCTCATGATAATCTTCCATATCACAAGGTCTAAGCACTTTGAATGTCATGGTCGATTTCTTGGTAGGGCTATCTTCGAATGCGTATAAGATGGTCGCATCACAGAAATCGTGCTGAGCATATTTTGTATGTGTATTAAAAATATGCATGTCGCGTTTGAGCTCGGTTAATGTAGTGCCGGTCAGGTTCATAACGTCGTCCATTTATTCCCTCCTCATTTCCATTTACTGATATCGCCGCCTGCAAAAGCATCGGCATCCTTAATAAATTGTTCCATGTTGCCCGTTGACATCACGTCACCGGATATTTCAACAAAGCGCTTTTCATAGACTTCATATCTAAATTGTCCTGTATGACCATTTGAGGCTACATCAATCACAACATAATCATTTTCTTTCGAATATGTGACTCTGGACATCGCGCTGATTGTTATTATGGGTTTTTCTGACATCGACAAATAGTCTTGCGGTAATGTACTGCCCGCATAATCCCGGGCGAGTGCCCATAACAGCTTCATGGTAACTTTGGTATCTGCCAAAGCATCATGCAAAACTTCATTTTCATCCGTATGTATACCATATAACTGAGAAACTGAGCCAAGTGTAAATCTGCCGTCGGCAAGGTCATGTCTGTCTACCAGACTTCTTGCGATCACAAGCGCGTCGATACTGACTGCGGGCTCAAAATTAACGCCCATGGTGCGTTGATACATGTGATCGATCATATTATTATCAAAATGATCCTGATTATAACCACTTATCACACTGTTATTAAAAAAAGCAGCAATCTGATCCACGACAAATTCTTCCGTAGGCGCATCTTTTAGCATATCGTCTGTAATATGATTTACGTCGCTTGCTCCTTTTGGCATTGGGATCGGAGGCCTAATAAGCTGGTCCATGGTTTCTGATATATAATATTGCCCGTTTGCAGGCAGGCATTTTAAGCCCGCAAACTGAACGACATATGAATGTTTGGTTACACCGGTAGTTTCTGTGTCATAAACAACGACCGGCTGTACAGCATTGCGCAGGATTTGTATGAACTTATCGATCATCTGATACCCACTACGGGGATACCAATTACGACCATGTTGATCCTGTAACATGTCTCTTCTCCTTTCTTTTTCTGTCATGTAAAAATACTTTTCTCTATTACTTTGATGGAAAAAGAAAGAAATAAAAAAGCGGGATTGCTCCCGCCGTATTATGTGATATTTATCCGGCTATTTCTTTGTCGGAGTAAAATCTTTTGCCGTTGATATTCAGTTGTAAGAAGGAAATAACGGCTCTGTCAAAAGCCCGAACCTCAGCTTCGATATAAGGATAATTCTTTGCAATCGTGGTATTTAGTGTTGAAACGCACGACTCTCCTGTCTCGGTGACTTTGTATTTGCCGCTCGATACGGTGCAGCTGACAATGCAATGCGACATTGAAGTCTCGATAGGCGTATAATCAACAATCAGTGTAGAACCGTGCTTAGCTTGTTCTAACATGAGATTCAGCATAAACGCTTTTAAATTGTTATGAAGAAGCACATATGCTCCGGGCTCATCTTCTACGGCATATGCCTGCAGCATTATGTCTGATTGATAAAAATTAGAATAGACGGAAATTGGAATGATCGATTGTGATATCTGCATATTTAATTCCTCCTGATAATAGGATAACCTATTAAAACAGGAGGAATTTTTCTGCATATTTTAAAATTATTAAATTTTATTCATCACTGATCGTCAGATTAAGAACAGGCGTTTTGCCGCCGCTCCAGTACAAAGATACGCTACAGGGCAGGCCATCGTTGTCAATCATATTAAAGGAATCTTTTTCGTTTGACAAAAGTATCTGAAGCTGTCCGTTATCTTTATAGACCATAGCTGTAGGCGTAAAGCCTGCAGAGTTATTATTTTGAATCATAGCAGGGAAAAAGCTGCATGTTTTGTGAAAGAGCTCTTCCTGCATAAAAGTTGTATATGTTCGCTTGACAGGCTTACATTCTGTTGTTTGCTGAGCAAATTTATCAGCAAAGTTTTTATCAAGGCAGTTAACCTGTGTATTAAATTTTCCTTCTTCCCACCAACCGCGGACCATAAAACTTAATCCTTCAAAATCAATCTGAACTGCAGCTGATACACCTCTTGAGATTCCTGCCCGTAGCATATCTCCCGATAAAGCCACAACCATTATATCTGTAATAGGCGAATTATCAATAAATGCGAGTGGATATATGTTAAAGTCAACTACTGCCTTTTGATCGCCGTTTTCATAGACCATACGAACCTGGTTTAAGCAGAAAGTATCGTAAAGCTTTTTATGTTCGGGGTCTCTGCTATAATTCAGATTACCGTTTAGGTTAGGTATATACGATTCATTACGTGATACATCCTGAGGCTCGGGCTTAAGTGTAGCCTGTTGTATGTTTGGAGCTGCTGTTTGGCTGGCTTGCTGCGGTTGAGCACTAAGATCCTCATTAAAAATATCAGGGAGTTCAATATCAAGGGGGTTAGCTTCTGTCTCGGATTCCTTAATATTATCTTGTTCAATCAGTGTTGTGTACTCAGACTTCATGATATTTTTTAAAATTGCAAGATCTAACGAATATACTGTATTATCAAGGTTGCGGAGTTTTAATACTTCACGTAATTCAGGGATATTAGTATGGGAGTCACTGATGATTTTATGTCTGGCTTCTTCCTCTAAACGTTCTATCTCAGCTTTGTTTGAATCAATCTGAAATTTCTCGCCAAGGCGTAACAGTCCGACGATAGCCATAGCTTTAAGATTATTTGTTTCAACCTGAGTGGAGATATTATGTGCAAATTCTTCCTGCTCTAAATTCGTTACCTGTTTGAGTAAATTCCAATAATATTGTTTATCCATTAAATATCCTTTCACTGCACCTCAAAGTATGTATTGCCTATACGGATGCAACAGGCGCTATTAAAACCGTTAGGAAGTACAACGCCATACCAATCGTCTTTTAAATGATATATTGCTCCGTCATATATCGTGCCGACATGAATCAAAGGCGTGTGATCTTCAGCAAGCGCCTGCATGTCGTATAATCCTGTGATATCGTCATTTGATGTGATTGTAAAACCTTTCAGTTGCTGCGTGTCGTCGCATGGTATAAGAGTCTTATCAAAATAGACCGGTATCTTGTCTTGTTCTACGGTTTTACTGAGTGTTACTGTTGCCTGCCGAATATTTTGCCCATCAAACCATTCGACGCCTCCGGTTCCTGCGGCAGACATATCATTCTGTGATATAACTACGGATGTGCCGGCAAGAACGTTTCCGCAGCCGCTTAAAAGCGTTATGATAGTCAGGATAATAAGTGAATATCCTGCTCGACGGATTTTTTGATTTGTTTTTTGCATTCTTCTGCCTCTTTTAATCTTTTTGTTTCGCGATAAAAGCCGTCATGTTTTGAACCGTTTATGGCTTTTTTATGTCCTTCTTCGATCATTTCCTTTGCTTTTTGCATCTTGTTATATTCGGTTTTTTCAGATTTTACCAGTATAATAAGGTACACTATGAATGATAAAAAAAGGATCGCAAAAATCAGTGCTGGGGCTTCCCCATTGATTGTTTCGTTTATAAACACAGATTTTCCTCCTTCACCTTGATAAATTATGGTCGGCTTGTTATTCTGATTTAATCCAAAATGTGAAAGACAGCACATTTTGATTAGTCAGATATCCTATCTGAGCCTTGTGCGATGGCAGATAGTCAAATATATGTTTTTGATTTACCAGATAGTCATTGACTTGTTGATAGACTTGAGGGGTGTCACAGATAAACGTCACCTTGCCCGTAAGACTAAAATCGTTAAATTGCTTTTGAAGTTCAGCGTCTGTACATTGATATACCACCTGTTTGTGTTGATAATAATAATTTGCTTCTTTGCTGCTGCATATTGGAACTTCAACAAAATCATCGGCCTGATGACTGCCGTTTAATTGATCTGACGTAACGCACAGGTAATCGTATCTAACTTCAGGCGCCTGCTTATCATTTTCAAAATCTTCATCGCCCCACGTCGTATCGACGAAGTACCAGTTATTATCAATCTTAACGGCATTCCAAAGGTGTGCTGTGCCACTGGATCTGATATATCCAGGGATACATATACAATTAAGTCCCAACTGTTTTGCGAAATACATAGTGCCTTTTGCATATCCTTCACATACTGCGCGGCCGTTGACTATCGAAGTGATATTTTGCAGGTCTGGCGCTGTAATGTCATATTGGGTGTGGGTGACAAGATAGTCATAGATGCCTTGAATAATCTTAAACTCTGATGAAGTATCGAGCGTAAGGCATAATTTATCATAATAAGCTCTTAGTTCATCTTTGATTACAACACATTCTTCTTCGCTTTTTGTATATCCCGGGCGGAATAATTTATATCCGTCAGCACGATTATATTTTTCGATCTGATATCCGTCTGTCCAAAATATTTCGGGGTGGTCAAAAATAAGACTCTTATACGCATATTTAATCTGATCATCAGGTTGTCCTGTTACTTCGATTGTCTCGCTTTTTTGCATAATCCCGGTATACAGGGCTTGATAGATGATTTTAGCTTGATCGGAAATATGGTCATAGTAATATCCGCCTTGTGAAAAGTTGTCATCTGCAATCAAAGTAAATGTGTTATTTGCCTGCTGC
>JAEEGK010001598.1_pt1 | contig 56910 bp, 72 predicted proteins | sample 8958771 | NCBI WGS metagenome assembly JAEEGK01 (sample SAMN16246547, study PRJNA631951) | gut metagenome | biome: gut microbiome; feature: rumen; material: SC-attached | host: Bos | place: Iran: Karaj | collected 2018-10 | reverse complement strand
CTGATAATTCTGCTTGTGAAGGATTCTTTGGCAGAATGAAAACAGAGTGCTTTTATAACCATTCTCTAGAAGATCTTTCACTTGATGAGTTAAAAACATACTTGGATAGGTATATCCAATGGTATAATAACGTTAGAATCAAAAATACATTAGGCGGATTGAGCCCTGTTCAATACAGACTTAACCGGAGTTAAAGTGAGATAAGTGTCCAGTTTTTTGTCCGCATCCCCCCTCTCTCTCAAGTTAATAATCAAATTTTTTCATATATAACTATACCGTCCCTTGCAATTTCCCTTTTCAATTCATCAGAATATTTTTGTCAGCATTGACGATGTCAAAAGATAAAAGTGAATTAACGTTATCCGTAATGCTCCAGTAAAATGAATCAAAGTCTCCGCCGTAAACAGCAAGATCCACATCACTCCTTTCGGTATTGGTTCCTCTGGCACGGGAACCAAAGAGGACAACTTTGTCTACTGAATTATTTTCAGCAAATAAAGCTATATCCTTTAAAACAACATCCGGTATATCTATCTTCATAATCATCATAAATATAAAATTTTACTGTCAGACAGGATAGTTTTGGACAGTATTTAATATATGCCACCATACTTTCATTATAGATACAATTAAGGAAATTAAAAACCTTTAAATACGGTTAATAGCTGTCGCATCAGGTATGTGTATCCAGACACTGTGAACACAACTACTGTTTTTCCGCAGATATCACCAATTGAAACCGGATTGTCATTATACATAACTAAGTTCACGATAACAGAATTGATGTCTGCCATTCTCACTTCATTAAAATAACTAATGGTTGACTTTTGTTTGATATTACACCTGAATACCAGACAAAAACCAACCATTATTAAATTATAAAAATTGCAGAAAAAACTTATGCAAGTGCATCAATTTCGATGCCCGACTTTAACTTTGCCATAAGGCAGGCATCATCCGGCATTCTGGATTAAGCCGCTGTTTTCTCCCTGCCGAACGGCTTAAACGCCATGATCATCAGCGGAGTCACCGTTAAATCACAGAGCAGAGCGACAGCGAATGCTGTTACTGAGCTCCAGGCAAAAGTAAACGGTCCGGCAAACTTGCTCGCCATAAAGCTCATAAGACAGACGCCGGAGACCAGAGTGGTAAAAATCAGCACCCGGCCGACACTGTGAACAGTACTTACAAAAGCCTTTCTGTAACAGCCGTACACCCCGAAATAGTAGCGGAATCTGGTAATAAGATGAATAGTATCATCAATACATACTCCTAGAATTATCGGAGCGAGAATTACCAGCACCATATTTATTCTGGCTCCGGCGAAGCTCACCAGTCCTAATGTGACAATCACCGGAATCACATTGGGAATCATGGAAAGAAGGCCGATTTTAAATGACCTGAACACCAGGGTCATCACAATAAAAATCGTAATAAAGGCATAGATAAAGCTGGTAAAAAGACTTTCCGCCAGATAGTCTGCAACAACGGTAAGGAGACATGAGGCTCCGGTGAACTCGGCATGCAGATTAAGCTTTTGAGAAGAGATATAGTTAAGTATATCCCGCTCAAGACTTTTCACGTCAGATGTAGTCAGGGAAACAGTACGAATCTGCATATGAGCGGTATCGTAGGCAAAGCTTACGTTTCTCTCAAATTCCCGTCCTCCGGCTGATTCGTAAAGAAGCAGAAGTTCACTCACGCTGTTCTGATTATCCGGAACTGCATAATAGCGGTCATCATTCTGATGAACCGCCCGGTTCATCTGCTTCAGCTGGTCTAAAAAGCTGGAGGTCTCCCGCGCCAGCGGATGATGATTAATATAGCTCTGGAGTTTATCCATATCCCTTATAAATGACAGATCCTTAACCCCGTTCTCTTTTCCGGTATCAAGAATAAGCTCAATGGACATGGCTCCGCCCATGTGACTGTCCACAAAATCGAAATCCTGACGCAGCGGATCATCCACCGGCAGATCCTGAATAAAGGCGGTTTCAATTTTCAGGTTGAACATGGCACAGAGGGTGATAACGATAATCACCGCAAAAACTGCCGTGACTGTTTTCGGGAACCTGAGAACCATCCGGGAGAAGATCCCGAGGATTCTGTCAAAGATATCACCGCTGCCTGAATTTGCTACGGCAGGCTCGCCTGCTTTTGCATCAGTATTTTCCGGAGAAGCCTCACGCGGTTTTATTCTGGTAAAACTTAACAGAGGAACAGCAAAGAAAAATGTCAGAATCAGAGCGATTACGGCACCGATAGCCGCCTGAATTCCCAGTTCCCTCACCGGTACCAGTTCAGTAAAAATAAATGAGGAAAAACCGAGTGCGGTAGTCAGGGTAGTAAGAATCATCGGCAGTGAAATAAGCCTTACAGTCTTCTTCAGTGCCTCCTGCTTACTGATTTTTCCGGCGTAAAGACTTCTGTACTCCGCAACCAGATGTACCGAATCACCTATACCTACACAGAGAATAAGAATAGGAATCATCATCGCCAGCATATTGAGAGTAAACCCGAATATCTGGTAGAGTCCCATGGTAAGAATAATGGAAAGAATTACGGTGAGAAGCGGAATAACCGTCCCGATTATGCTTCTGGTGGAAATAATCAGCATTATCAGCATGGCGGCAAGACCTATCTCAACCCAGACAGTTCCCTCCTCCTGTATGTCCCGGTCATTGTAATAGCTTATGACCGGAGCTCCTACAGTCCGCACATCAAGATCGCTAAAATCCCGGAGAATCTCCTGAATATGCGGTGTAGCCTGATTTCTGAATACATTTACACTGTTAGTGTCATCTGTCGGATAATCCTTGAAATTAACTACTATCCCGAGAATATCACCATCTGCACTTATCAGCTTATCCCGGTATGCTTCATCATTTTTCGCTCTGCTGACAATACCGGCAATCTCCGAATCAGAAAGCTCCATATCCGGAAAAAGCGGTGCTATGGATATAACATCGGAACCGGCACTGGAGGTTACTGATTCGACGTTACCGAGCCAGGTAACGCGATCTACAAATTTCAATTCACTGTCAAGACGGTGTACAAGAACATCAAGTCTTTTAAAAAAGGCGGAGTCCTTTTTACCATGACTGTCAACCAGTAGAAAAATAAAATCATCATTACCGAAGGTTTCATAATACTGCTGCAGCTTTACATACGAACTGTCTCCTCTGGCAAAAAAACTTTCATATGAATTATCCTGCCGCAGCTTTCCGGCAAACTGCCCGATACCGAAGGTAAGGAGGACAGCAAACAGAATACTCAGTATTCTGAATTTGAGAATCTTATCTATTAACCACATTTTGCTCTCTTTTCATTATTATTTTAAAAAACTTCCGTCACCGGAATCCCGGTTCATTTTTTTGGACGGGTAATACCACTTACAATAATTATTTCAGCTTAAATTCTATCGGAACTACCACCCTGACCTTTCCTTTCGGCTTCGGGAAGGTTTTTGAGGCATTCTGGACCGTGGTTACCGCGGCCTTTTTCAAAAGCTCGGAGTCGGTACTGCTTTTAACCACTTTGATATTTCCGGCCCTGCCTCCGGTATCTATTTCAAAGGAAACCACCACAATCCCCTGCTGTCCTCTGGCTCTTGCCTGATTAGGATAATAGAGGTTAGAGCGCAGACAGCTGACAATCCTGCTCATCAGGGCATCCGAGGTTTTGCCGTAAACCATTGTGGTAACCGTACTGCTACCTGCTGCTGATGGTGAAACAGAGGACGATGGCTGTGCTATGGCTGCAGGAGCCTGATTTACCGGAGATGCCGGAGTCTGAGGCGCTGCTGCAGGCTTTGGCGGTTCAGGTTTTACTACCGGAGTTTTTTTCTCCTTCCTAGGCTTTACCGGCGACTTCTTTTCCTGCTTAGGTTTAGAAACAGGTTTTACCGGAGGCTCTTTTTTTACCGGAGGCTGCACCTTCGGAGGTTCCTGTTTAGCCGGAGGTTCAGGAGAAGCCAGAGGTTCAGTCTGAGGCGGAGGCGCCGGAACAGTCACCTGCTTTACCGGTTCGGGTTCAGGAGGCTTTTTCAGTGACCTCATCAGTATTCTGACCTCATTATCCCGGGACTTTAAAACCACTTTTGAGTTGAGATAATCCGTAACATATACTGATGACATAACCAGAGGAATATAAAAAAGCGACGCCAGAATAAATGCCTGACAGTTATAGTTCTGCTTTTTCTGTGGCAATACTGAAATTCTCATGGTGCAACTCTCTTAATTCGTCAAGCACGGTGACAAACATACCGAAATCGGCTTTCTCATCGATACGCAGTTCAATGTGGACATCAGCCCCCGTGCTCCGCAGCATCTCCTTCAAGGTATCGGCAGTCATCTTTTTTCCGTCAAAAAAAATCTCCCCCTTTTCACTGATTTCCAGCTTCTTTGATTCACCCTCATCCGGAACTGAATCCCTCTGGGTTTTAGAATCAGGAAGATTAACCTTAATCTCCCCCTGGGCAATAAAGGTGGAAACACTGAGAACCATACAGAGAAGAACCAGCATAATATCGATAAAAGGCACTATATTAAGCGGTGCCCTGCTTGGTATGAGTTTCATTACTTCTTCTCCGTCATGCTGCCCACAATCACACTGATTTTTCTGGTAAGACCGTTATAGGCAATAAGTGCCGGAATAGCCACAACCAGCCCGAGTGCGGTAGCCTTAAGAGCCAGAGACATACCTACCATGATATCCCTGGCATTTAAACCGCCACTCTGTCCCATATCATAGAAGGTAATCATTATTCCCAGCACAGTCCCCAGAAGTCCGACGTACGGAGCATTAGAATAAACAATAAAGAGCGTAGTCATGTTTCTAGTCAGGGCTATCTGGGCCGCATCAGGAGACTCATGATCGCCTGCGCGGAATTTTCTCATAAAGATATACCGTTCAATGGTGCACCATAGAGCCAGAAACCCCATAAACCCCAAAATAATAAAAATACCGAGATCAACCATTTCCTTAAAACTGTTCATTACTACTCCTTGTATAACCTGCTTTAAATCTTTAAATACGATGCCCGGGAGATCTTCATTTCCCCGTATAAGGGATGATCCCCGGAAATTGACCAATATTTCTCCGGTTCCGGTCATTCTCCCTGTCTCCGGCAGAAAATCCTGCCGGAGACCTGACCGGACTATTCTTTATTATTCCCCTGATGCCACAGCCTGCTATAGAGACCGCCTGCAGCAAGCAGCTCATCATGAGTTCCGCTTTCCACGATACGTCCTTCATCCATGACCACAATCAGATCACTGTGCATGATGTTTTTAAGTTTATGGGCAATGATGACCGTGGTGCGGTTTACCGTAAGTCTTTCTATGGCCTGCTGTACCGCATGCTCGTTATAGATATCAAGACTTGAAGTGATTTCATCAAGCAGAACCACCGGGGCATTTTTAAGCATGCAGCGGGCAATGCAGAGTCTCTGTCTTTCACCGCCGCTGAAATTTCTGCCGTCCTCGGCCACCTCTCCGGAGGCATCGGTAAAATCAACCATGGCATTGCGCAGTGCAGCATTGACCTCATCCTCTGAAGCAGTCATTCTGCCCAGCCTTACATTGTCAAAAACCGTCCCCTTAAAAAGATATGAATCCTGAAAAACCATGGCAAAGCGGTGCATCAGCACCTCCGGATCAATATGTGATATATCTCTAAGCTTATTTTCCCTGATACTCCCCATAAGCACACTGCCGCTATCCGGGTCATAGAATCTTGCAAGAAGCTTCACCAGGGTGGATTTACCGCTGCCGCTAGGTCCCACGACGGCAACTGTGGTGCCGCTTTTTATCTTGAGATTCACTTTATCCAGAACCTTCTTGGTTCCGTCGTAGGAGAAACTGACATTTTCAAGTACCAGATCGCTCCCCTCAGGAAGAACGGTATCAGTTCCCGGAAGAGGCTTTACGGCCAGAAATCCGCTGATATTCTTTCCTGATTCGGAAAAATACTGCAGCATCATAAAATTGATGCTGAAAGTAATGAAAGGAGCAATACTGCGGGAGGCAATAAGCATCAGGATAAGAAACTCCTGGACGGATATCTCATGACTTAAAAGTTTGTACTGACCGTACATAACCATAATACCGATACCTGCTCCGACACATGACATGGTGGTAAGAGCCAGAGGCATCAGAGTAACCTCCAGTCTGATACTTTCCCGGCGCAGGTCATTAAGACTGCTCTCAAGCTTAGCGAATTTGGCACCGTGCATATTGTTGGTTTTAATGGTCGTGATGCCGTTAATGTACTCGGAAAGTCTGGAGGAGGCCTCTATTGAAGCCTGCATCTGTCTTTTACTTAGCTTCACCCCGATAAAACGTACCAGAATCAGAACTCCAAGCGCCACCGGTATGCAGCAGAAAAAGCTTATGGAAAGCGCCGGATTGTAAATAAAGAGACAGATAAACACCGTCACACTGATAATAAGTGATGAAAAAAGCTGCGGTATGATATGGGAATTGGCATTCTCAAGATTGGTAAAATCCTTCATCATACTGTGACTTATTCTGGCGGCGTTCATAGATGAAAGATAGCCGAGAGAAAGCCTTCTGATATGTTCGGCAAGGTGGAGACGCCCCTTCATGGAATTATCATAGGTAGCCATATAATTGGCATTGTATGCCGGTATAGAGGCGTAATAGCAGAGAACCATATAGCATAAAGCTCCGGCTGAAATAATGATAAACTCAGCCAGTCCGGTTTTTTCCCCGCCTAAATACGGATTAACAATTAGGTAAAGCAGCCACGATATAAAGAATATGCCGCAGAAGTTGGCCAGATCGCAGAGACAGGTGGCAAGCAGTGATTTAAAAAATTTACTGCTCTGATTACCGGTGATTTCCTCAATCACTTTAACCATTGCGGGCCTCCTTTACGTTAAAACGCCAGTTATCGGCATTGTTAAACAAATCCCACAGTTCACGATATCCGGCGGAATTTCTTAAAAGCTCCTCATGAGTCCCTCTGGCCATGATTCTTCCTTTATCCATCATAATAATCTCATCGGCATCTACTACTGTATTGAGCTTGTGCGCCACCATAATAATTGTTTTGTTTTTCTTAAGCTCGCTGATAGCCCTGCTTAAAAGAAGCTCATTTTCCGCATCAAGAGCCGAACTTACCTCATCAAGCAGGAGTACCGGGGCGTTTTTCAGAATAGCCCTGGCGATATTAATTCGCTGCTTCTCCCCGCCTGAGAGGGTATTGGCATCTCCGGTGATACAGCAGTCAAGACCGTATTTTTCAATAATGTCATCACACTGGGCAAGATGAGCTGCTCTCAGAATATCCTCCTCTGTGGCTCCGGTAACTCCGCCAGAGATGTTGTCACGGATGGTACCTTCAAACATAAATGTCTTCTGCAGTACAAAACTGAGGCTCTCCATAAGACACTCCCCGGACATATTTCTGATATCCGTTCCGCCGATTTTTACGGAACCGCTGTCCGGATCATAAAATCTTGCGAGAAGTGAAAGGATGGTGCTTTTTCCGGAACCACTGCGTCCGATAACGGCAAGAGTCTTCCCTTCCTCCACCTTAAAGCTCACATTGGAAAGAGTCATACCGCCCTTATCATCCCCTGAGGTATCCGCGCCGGTGCTCCTGTCTGCGGCAGTCCCGTTTTTTGTGAAGTACTTTATAAAATCATCAGCATAGGCAAAGCTTACGTTGTCAAACTCCACGGAATAACCGGCAGGCTTTTCCGGATGCTCCGGAACAGGCAGCGGTTTTACGGAAAAAATCCGGTCAATTCTCTCCACCCCTTCATTGATGGTCATAATCACGCTGGATATATTCATAATATTCATAAGTGAAGGAAGAATGGCATTGGAAAGGATAGTGAAAAAGAGTACCGCAAAGACTATTTCCGCATCCCCGGGGTTGACCGCATTCTGCCAGATGACAAACGGATAGATAAAGAATATGAAAAAGTTCACCAGAATGGTAAAAATAATGTAGTCTCTGGCCCCGCGTTTCGCAAAGCGGATGGCAAAATCACGGTAGGCAGTGACACTCTTTCGCAGTGAAGCGAATGAGTTAACACTCATACTGAACATTTTAAAGACTGGAATGCCCCTGGCAAACTCCATTGCCGAGGAATTAATGCTTTCAAGCGACGCAAAATACCCCTTAATCTCTTTTTTCATGCCCTCATCACCGTAGATTCTGAACTGAACCAGCAGTGAAAGCACATAAACCAGAATACAGATAAGCCCCAATATCCAGTCAACGTAGAGATACATACCGAAGATAACTATAGCTGCGCTCACAGTCATAACCATATCGGGTATTTTGTGGGAGATAAAAAGTTCTATAAGATCCACATTATCGTGTATATTCTTGTGAATCTCGCCGGAGCTTACCCGGGTAAAATACCCCAAAGGCAGAGTTGCCAGGTGTTTGGCCAGTCTGATTCTGGTATTGAATACAATTCTGAAGGCGGCAAAATGGCTTAAAATAAAGCTCATACCGTTCAGCAGCATAGCGGCAAAAACCGAGATGAGAGCAGTAAGCCCCCAGAAAAATACGTCATCACCGTTAACATCCGTACCGTTCATCCCGGCACTAATATAAATTCTAATAATCTTATATGAAGCAATATAGGGAACAATCTGCATAACGGTAGAGGCTGCGGCTAATACAACCGACAGGACAAGCCACCATTTTTTTTCTCCGCTGATTTCAAACAGCCGGATAATTCCGTTTTTACCGTGAGATTGATTATTTTCAACAGGTTCCAATTCAGCCCCCTTTGAAATTTAAAAAAGCCCGATACCTCTGAGAGAAAATGAAGTACCGGGCAAAAAATAACGTTAGAAACTGTATTTCAGTTTAAGTCCAACGTTACGAGGAGCAGCCATTGAATGGAAACGTACGCCGAAGTTACTGCCGTTATCAATTGAGTTGGAGTACTTCTTGTCAAATACGTTTTCTACATAAGCCTTGATTTCGATATTTTTAATAAGTTCTGCACTGGTGTAGAAATCAAACAGTGAATAACCTCCCTGATACTCCTGTTTGAGATTATTGGCGGCAAACATATCGGTATAGCCCTCACCGAAGTAGGTTTTTGACTGATATCTTCCGTTACCGCCGATATGCCATGCAAAACTATCCCCCTTGAAGGCAGTGACGTCGACCAGAGCGGCTGTTACGAACTTAGGTGCATTTGAAGGATGCTTGGTGTAGCCGGATGTTTCATTTTTAGCATCAGCATAGGTCATGGAAATACCGGCAACCGCCCTTTCAGATCTGTATCCCATGGTTAGTTCAGCACCTGCTGAATGCATCTGACCGATATTACGTAGCGGAGTCATATAGGAATTCTCTACAACTGTATAGGCCTGACGATCATGAACATCCATATAGAATAAAGCCATGTTGGCATCAAAGCCATTATCGTATGACATGTGATAACCCAGTTCATAGTTATAGGTCTTTTCAGCGTCATAACCCTTGTCATCAAGATCTGAAGTCGGGAACTTGCTGAAACCGCCGGCCTTTGAACCGCTTGAGCCTAACACGTATACACGCTGGCCCGGAACATATGAGAAGCCGAAGGCTACCTTATAGTCAATAAGGTCGTCATCCTTGGCAACCCTGTCCATTTTGGAATTGAAGTTATAGGTACCATTAGCCTTTGAAAGGTCATGCTCATAACGGGCACCTAAATCGATATCAAATACGGATTCATCACCTACACCGAAGTTATATACGAGGTCACCGAACCATGATACAGATATGTCATCAGCTCTTAAATCAACCTGTCCGATAGGAACATACTGACTGCCGCCGAGAAGAGCCTGATACATTTCATTATCTGAAACATCAACCTGGGCAAGTACAAAGTTATCTGTAGTTGTTTTGGTGGCATTTACCCCGATAACCGCCTTACCAGAGTCAGATCTGCTGCCGCTCTGGCCAAGTTCAGCCACATAACGAACTTCCTGAGTAAACTGTCTGGTCTGAATATCATTGTTACCGCAGCGTCCCTGCCCCATCATGTATAACTCACATGAATCAGAACGGTTCACGCTGGTAACGGAATTTATGGTATCACCGTTGTCACGGTAATAATCAAGCTTAACGTATGCGGTGTAGGCATTACGGTGTTCTACAGGATCAATCTCATCTTTAATGGCACCGGAATTGTAAAGAGCAGTGTATGCCTCTTCATATCCGCCGAAATAAGCCGCCACTCCCGGATCAGCCGCCATCATACCGGCAATATAGCTACGGGTAAAATCAGGATTTCTGTTAATGCCGTGACCGCTAAGCTTTCCGTCACGGTATTCACTCTCTGTGAGCGCAACATTACTCTGATGTCCGCGATCCTTGTTGTATGAACCGCCGAGAGTTACAGTGAGAGGAACCTTCTCTCCTCCGTTAAAATAGAGCGCTCCGTTTACCCCGTATGATTCACCGGTGTTGTAGTTACTGCCGTCAAGATCCTTAATCCAGCCGTAATCCTTCTGGCTCACGATACCGATTTTACCATATACAGTGTCTTCATAAAGGGCCCCGCCGGCATCAAGTTTGTTCTTCCAGTAAAGTTTGGAGTAATCTGTTTCCACTTCTGCATAATTACCGTCAAACATCGGGTTTTTAGTGGTAACATTGATGATACCAACCTGGGCACCTTCACCGTAAATGGTTCCCTGAGGTCCCTTCAGCACCTCCACACTGCCGACGTCGTTAAACTGCTGGTTCATTTGCGAAAACGGCTGGGCTATACCGTCAACGTAAACCGCCACGCCTGAATTATATATATTGCCTGAATTGACGCCTCTGATGGTATATTTGGTTAACTGGCGACTGCCGAATCCCACAGCCGGGGTTACAGCAGATACCACCTTGGAAATGTCCTTGACACCCCTGATTTCATGTTTATCAAGAGTCTTTTCATCTGCAACTTCAGCCTGACCGCTCAGAGAAACCATATCCTGACTGTACTTGTTTGCTGAAACACTGATAGTATCAAGGTTGAAATCATATTCCTCTTCAGCAGCCGCACTGGTAGCCAAAGCTATTGACGAGGCTAGAGCTGTCAGCAGCATGCCGTTCTTCTTCATTTCTTTATACATAATAATCTTCTCCGGCAGAAGCGTTACTTATTCCCCTTCATAACGCCAGGTGCCTTATTTGCCAAAACTAACTTATTAATTTGTAAAACAGCCTTTCCGCCATCACATAAACCGGCCTTTCCGGTTCATGAAACAGCCGGCGACACGGCCGGTTATTGTTATTAAAATATTCCTCATCGCTGGTGCAAATCAGATGCATATCACAAAAACCGGGATAAGATAACACATTTGTTAGCCGTTGTTAACAAAAGTTAGTTATAACTAACAAAAATTATCATTTAGCTAGTATATTCCTGTTTTTAAGCCGGAAAACCCTGGAAAATTAACAATTCATTTACCCGAGTCTTTCTGCCGGCAGAAGAAAATTGAAAATGAAAATTAAAGATTTGAAAATTTAAAAAAATAAAGTTTTTTACAGGCATAACAATTGGAAAATATATAAGAAATTACTATTAACCGGTGCACTTATATTAAGAGATCAGAAAAAAATCTCACAGTTCCGGCAGCTTTTCTCTATATCTGAATCTGACGAATAAGATTCATGAAAAATTTTTTCACCTGCACGCCTTTAAAATAAGTCATAATACGCTGACTGTCTGAAAAATTCCTTTCCCCGTAATTCTCTTCAGAACAGCTGCTTACGGAATAACGGCATATACACACCATGTATGCCGGACGCTTCATTGCCGTATAAATTAAATAAGCATACACAGAATACTCAGATATCCCGGTTAAAAATTCAGAAGAAATAGAGATGAATTCATGAAATGCATTTTTCATGCATCTCGCATTATTTTAGGAAAGGAATCATGAACAAACCATCCACCATCTATCTTGAGAACTGTCTGTCTCACTGTAATATCGCCAATTCCATCGCCTACCTGTTCGAAGGAAGCCTTAATATCTCTCTTTTTAATCAGAGCGTACAGGAGGTGCTCAGTCGGGTTCAGAAATTCCAGTATGAACTAATCCCCCTCAGCAACACTGAGTCTGAATGGCGGGAGCATGCCCGCAGAGTTCCTCCGGTAAAGGTCATCGACACAGATAACTTCGAAAAAAGCTTCGGGGAATTTACCGCAGGAATCTTTAACTACTGCAGGGAATATGATTATTTTCCCCTGTTCTTTACCATATTCAGAGACTACGTAAATACTGAACCCACCGGTGAAAATACCGGCTCTTCCGAAGAAAGTGAGATTATTGAAGGATCTTTTCACATTGTTGAGACCCTGAATCATACATACTGTGACGGTAGAAGCTGTGAATTTCTTTTTAATGAAATAATAGCCTGCTACAATGCTCTTTTAGAAAATGACAGCAAAACCGTAGAAAAAATAAAGACTATGGTCTCCGCCGTCTCTACACCGGCAAGTGATGATATCTATGCCTTCGGCAATAAAGAAAGCCTCATAAAAATGAAGAAGTGGCAGCACATAAAGAATATCTTTAAACTAGCCACTGCTAAACTTAATGATCGCGGTGCGTTCTCCGTAAAATATGACGTTATAGAAAAAGAATGGGAGAACTTCAGAAAGCTAAAGCATTATCCGGAAATGCACCGTTTTGATCTCACCCCTCTTATCGAGTTTTACGGGGCCAACAATAAACAGATAAGCAACAACAGTCTCATTACCGCTCTTCTGGTTAAAGCCTTCTACTATGTAAACAGCGTCATTCATAATAATCCGGAAAACAGAATTATCACCTTCAGAATGATGTCCGACATCCTGTCGGCAAGACAGAGACAGCAGTTTATCGGCAATTACTGCGCCTATGTTCCGGTCATAACCGACGGCAGTCGCAGTCTTGAGGAAATATGTCTCGACATCAACAGGCAGGTGGAAAATTTCAGAAAAATGAAGGCGGACGTATCCATGTATAAATTTCTGGAATACGCCCTGAGAAAGGGACTGGCCGGGAAAAAGGATGATCCCACCTCCTTCACCGTTTCTCTGGTACTGCACCGCAAACTGATTAAGCATCCGGAATATCTGAAGGGATGTCACTTTATTGAAACAACCGGCGGACTCAATTATGAACCGCTGGATCTCTTCGGAGCAAAAATGAACAATAAAGTTGGACCGACACTGGCACTTTCAAATAATAACATTCTTTTTATCACCTACTATCCGCTCATCGGCGGCAATCAGATCCTTGACAAGGTAACCATTGCCTTCAACAGGATTCTTAAAGATGAAATTGCCGGTATTACGGGAAAACAGGCTGGAGTTTCAGATAATATTAACGGAAAAACAGCTTAATAATGCTTTTCAGCCTGCAGGACGATGCGCCTGCAGGATTATCCCAAAAAGCGAAAGACGTTAATTTAAGCTTTTTTACCATCTTAATCTTAATTTAATATATGAAGAACTTTATTGAATCGGCTGGCAGGCTGAAGACTGGCCCTTTTTTAATTGAGATAATCGAGTTTAATACAGACTGTTTTAATGAAAACACCCCGTCAATCCACGGCATCAGACTGCCTGAGTGTTTAAAAAACGCTGTTACTCAGAGAAAGGCGGAGTATACAGCAGGAAGAATCGCCGCCGGGAGACAGCTTGCATCCTGCGGAATATCGGCAGAAATCCCCATGAACAGGGATCGCTCCCCGGCATGGCCCCCGGGTTTCACCGGTTCCATAACCCATGATAAAAATATTACCTGCGCCGTTGCCTCCCTGAAAAAAGAATCCTTTTATAATCTGGGGATTGACCTTTGTATAAGTGCTACCGGAGAGGATATGAAAAATATCGCCGGGCTTATCTCAACCCCGGAGGAAAGAAAAAGTTTTATCTCCTGCAGTCTTTCTGAGGATGATGCCCTGAGAATCATATTTTCAGCCAAAGAAAGTCTTTATAAAGCAGTATATCCCGAGGTGAAACGGTTTATTGATTTTAAAGAAGTAACTATTGCCCCGGCATCCGGTGACAATGAGCACGGCAAGGTATCCCCTGTCGCCGTGAGTACGGAAGGAAACACAGCCGGAATCATCCAAAAATATCATGTGTATTACCGGCGCTTCCGGTTTAAGGAATATACCGGATTTCTGACTCTGGCCTCCCCCGGACATCTGATATAGAAATAACAGTGAAATTCACAGGTTCACACTGGTGTTAAGCTTCCGGAGTTTTCTGCTTTACGGAAAAGCCGGGATATTATTTATCCCGGCAGGAACGCTAGTCAGATGCCTTGAAATTATATACCGGCTTCATAATATCAATGACATCAACAGCATCTCTAATCACATCAATGATGTCATGAAGCCATCGGAGCCTCATCAAGTGTCTTTGGATTAACCGATGTAGTATAGACTCCACGCATACAGGCCTGATACTCATCCATGGACAGGGTGTTTCTGGCTCTGGTTCTGGATAGTACCCTTCCGGCTCCGTGCGGAGCAGAGTAATTCCATTCCGGATTTCCCTTTCCGACTGCCAGTACGCTTCCGTCCCGCATATTTATAGGAATAAGCACCTTTTCTCCATGATGGGCGGCAATTGCACCTTTACGCAGAATCATTTCATCCGTATCGATGTAGTTATGCACCGTATGAAAAGATTCCCCTGAGGAAAGACCGGTGAGCTCAAGCAGAGTGTCCGCCATAATCTCCCGGTTTCTTCTGGCAAAACGCTGACAGATTTCCACATCATGAAGGTAGTCCGCAAAACACTGTCCGCTGACATAGCAGAGATCCTCCGGCATATCAGCCGTAAGCAGTTTACGTTCCTTCTCCATTTTCTTTAAAACAGCGGATATCTCGTTGCGGCGTCCCTGTTCTTTATAGTAACAACAAAAGATCCCGTCATTGTCTTGATTTTTCAATAGTTTCACATTCTATCATAATTCAAAAATACCCAAAAAATACCCTTTAAATTATAAAAACCTCTTTCTCTATAAGTTTGAATTTGTCCGCTGTTAATCCTGCATAGGCCAACAGTCCTTCCCTGCAAGTAAAGATATGACCTCTATACTTATAGTGTCTTCTCCGTCCCCATGGAATTGTCAGTGCATTTTTCTTACTCCATCCGTTATTTATTCTGTAGGTATATGCTGCTATAGATATTCCGTAATGCTTGCACATTACAGAAATTGACGGATATGAATTACCAAGGTGGTCAAAATACTGATTCTGCATTTATCCCTCCTTGGCGGTTACAAACATAAAATTGATACTTTTTTCTGTACCAATTCATAAAAATTATCATCGACAAAGTCTTTGTTCCGGTGACACTCAATCAAATATCTACGAAAATAAAATGTAGACAGATAATCATACTGAACACTCTCAGACCACGGCTTGTTACTCCCGACAAAGTGAATCATTACCGGAGCTATGTTCACGTAATTTTCATCCGTAAACATAGCGTTATAATGATTTGGAAGTTCAACAATTCTTTCATGGTATCGGCAGTTGATGTAATCCTGTTCCGGACAATACACCTGATACTGATTTTTCTTCAGAAATTCTTCATAGTCACCGAGAGACAAGCTCTTGACTGCTTCAGCTCCGTAGATTACAAAGCCGGTGTTAATATATATCCGGAACGGAGCGATATCAGTAATGTGAAGATTCTGTGTCCACTTATCACGATTCTTGCGTTCACTCACCCCGTAGATGTAACCTGTTTTCGCTTTATTTAAAACATTCTGAACAGAATTAAAGAACAAAGTATCAAGGTCAAAATTCATAATGATATCAGCTTCTGTCTTCAGTTCCTCTAGCGCCTTAATTCTCATGGCATAAGCTGGAAGTGACTTTCTGCTGCAGAACAGATCGAAGTGTTTTCCCCCCATAGTCCTATGAACAAACAATTCAGGAAACGAGCATTCTCTGAATTCTATTGGCTCTCCCGCTGTTGCCTGTTGAAGTCTTTTGTAATCACCTCCTGCTTCAACATAGCAGATTGTTTTAACGGAATTAAATCTAAACCACGATGTAAGAGAAACAATTGCCGGATCTATGTAGTCAGGGTTGACTACGCAAAAAGCTACTTTTCTATAAGTCATCTGTAAATATGTCCTCATCGTAATTCACTAACGTCAGAGATACCTTTTTATCTTCTGGTTTAACAGCTGTCACCCAGCACTTTACAAGTTCACCAATAGCGAAGAATGGATATTCCATTGTTACTCCATAGTCATCATTCCACACAAAGCTACTATCTATTACCAGATGATGACTATCACCCCTTGTATAGGTGTATTGAGCACACGAACCATCAAGCTTACGAATAAATATAATTCCAGAACCCAATGCTTCCGGAATCTCCATATCTATAGTAACTGTCAGTGATGCAGAATCATAACCTATGATACGTCCGGTAATATTACTAACGTCTTCATCCAGAACAAGTCCGACCAGATCATTAAACTGACAATTAAGACCATCGTATTCTGTTTCAATCTCATAGGTTACTCTTGTACTACGGAGATAGCGCAGTCTTCTCATGCCCATTGCTTCAGCCTGTTCTGACCGTGTTACACCAAAAGCTGTCAATTTTTCCTGATTGACTGAAAGAGGATAGGTAGTAATGTTTTTATCTCCGTTCTCATCGACATGACAGTAAATGGTTTCTGTCTTGTAAGTCTGAGGAGAAGTGTACTCTACAACCACTTCATCAACATCATCATCCTTCGGTAAGTTGAATGTTATTTCAGGACTTTTCGTTAAGTTCTGCGGAGTAAAAATCTGACTCAACGGTTCATCAACACCCTGTATATGCAGCTTTGTAAATGATAATTTGTTATTCATCACTACAGGACTTGCGAATCCTACGTTTAGACAATCACGGAGAACCTCAAGTAAAGTACTGTCACTGTCCACGGTCCCATTGAGTGTTATCTCTTTTGATTTCCACCACTGGTCATATGCAGCCAAAGAAACATCATCAACTATGCCTGCGTATTTACTCTTGTTGCAGATATACTTCACAACCGGAGCAACATCTGTCGTTGCTTCAAGCTCTCCGGTACTGATATTCGGAAGTTTGCGAGTCCAATATGTAGCAATCTGATTTTCACTGATTTCAGACAATGTTTCAGTACCTTTGAATCTCCCGATGATAACCGTCATTCCGTCATACTTATTGATCGTGCTTACAACTGATTTCAGACCGATCCACTTCACTGTGTTAAGTGCTCTGGTGCTGTTGTCTGCCTCAGTCAGATTCTTCATCCTGAATTCGTAATTTCCGGCAGTCTCTGTCTCTAGCTGATAAGTGAAAGCTAGTTGGTCATTCGTGTGGTTAGTGAATGTTCTGGTAGTTGTCGTCCACGGATCATTACTTCCAGCAATACGGTAACCTATTTCGATCTCAACAGAAAGATCCCGAAAAGTACCATCATCCTGAAGATACCCCAGACCTTGAGGGAAAGAAATATCGTATTCAAATATTGTGGAACTAGCTCCGTATGGGCACGCTCTGTACGGTCCAACATATTCTCCGGCAGTAGAACTACTCTCATCGAGAGTAAAGCTTAAGGATGTCTGTGGTACACCTTGTCCCCAGAACTCACTCCAATCCGGCAGCACCGAATAGCTTGAATTTACTCTGGATACTACATAAACTCCGGTGTCACTATCGTGAGAATTAATAACGTACATACCATTGTCAGCGTACGGATAATCTGCAGGAATCCCCTGCAGAATGGTTACCTCCATTGTCTGTTCACGACTAACATCGTATGCCCCTCCTGGTACTGCTGGATAGTTAGGATAAGGTTCCTGAGTAATTTCAGCTGTATCAAGAGTAATAGTTGCTATCTCATCGTCACCGGACGTTGTGTAAGTAACAGCAAGAAGCTCACAGACAGAAGTTACCTCGTTTGAGTTTTCAACAGTCTGAATTTTAGGACCGGAAGTTCCCCCCATCTGAGTAAAGGTCACTCTAGATATTTTCTTAATGAGTACCTTAACCAAATCTCCAGCAATCGTGTCAGATGTTTCCGGATCAATGGAACGTTCACGGAACCATTGCTTATGCTGTTCAAAGTTATTGCCAGTGAAATTATCTGCCAAAGTAACTTCAATCTCGCTGGTTCCGGTTACAGCATCATCGGTAATTACATCAGACAACCCGACAAGACGAGTATTGTTAGCTCCAGAGATCGTGAAGTACGCACCTTGCCCCCATCCTAGATTCAAAGTCTTTCTCACAGGTGCATTCTGCTGCGGTCCGGTACAACCATTGTATGTTGTACCCCCACCTACATAGTAAAAACTTGAAAACGAATCATCGACGAAGTACGCCTGAGGATTCTGCTGAGAACTCTGATCAACCTCTGTTACCGCCGGTTCTAATGTATGACCGGAAGCAGTTACTTCTGTAGATGAATAGTAACAGTACCAACACTTGTCTTCTATTGAATTTTCTGCAGTAATTTCAGTACCGGGATCAAATATGGAAACAAGACAGCCTTCAAGTTCTTTGATAGGTGTTTCACCTACATAAATGTCTGAATTATCATTAGCATGCTGGTAGTACCCAACTCCCTGACAAAGAATCATATCAATGAATTGTTTGTTGTTTCGATAAAAAACATGTTTATCAGCCAGATAATCAGGAAAGTGTTTAAAAAAGCCGAAATTCTCCGGTACAACTTTTGTCAATGCAGTTTTGTTGCCCTGAGCGTTGACATCATATATTGAAGATCCCTGTTTACTGTCTCCCTGAGTCGCTGAGGTAAGTCTATTTGCCATTATGATGGCATAGACAGCAGTCCCCACGGCCATAACCACAGAGATTATTGCCATAACAGTTGAAACTTCTATACCTCCAGCTTCTATGACAAAACGTACAGTTCGCGCAGAACTGAGATCAACATGCTTCCAGATCTCCTGAGGAAATTTTACTCCATCTACATATGCTGACAGATATGGTTTAATTTCCGGACGGTACTTTGGACATTCAGCAGTCAGAAGGTCATGCAGAGAATAAGAATGTCTGTCAATGAATTTTCTTTCGATAACCCGACTCAGGTCTTCCCTGCTAACTACCTCGATCTTGAGCATATCTATAGAATCTCCTTTGCGCTAATGCAACTCTGTCTAGCTGTTCCCATCTGCAATTCTTTGCCTGGGATGTATGTAGAAGCCGGTTCTGTATCCATACCCCTACATGAAATAACCTTCCATTAATGAAAAAAGCCACAAGATCAAAGTCCTGTGGCTCTTTCACTTCATAAAAATGACCGCTGTCCCGCTCGTACATGAAACCGGTACTCATCGTTTTTTGCGTAAGATCAGTGTACTCATTCAGCTGAATTCCGAGCATTTCTTTATAAACATCTACGACAAGTCCCCAACAATCAAGGAATGGATATGTTCTACCATTTGGTGTGTGTTTGACTAGCAAATAGTCATTCAGTTTTCTATGCGACATATTTAAGCCCCGGAGCATTGTTAGCAGTGTATCTAAGTTTAGGGAATTCAGTGTTCAGCATGTCGCAAAATGAAGCAGTGAAGCTAGCCTGTTCTCTTGTAAGCTGACCGCCTGTAACGGTTAACTTAAGTGAATACAGCTCTTCTTCTGAATCCGGATGCCATTGCTTCATCGTTATGTAGGTTGTAGCATGACTCTGCAAAGCTCTACGCACATAATTGAAGCAAGTTCCATTAACTCCGCAAATACTGAACGAGAGATCTGTAAATCCGCTATCAGACCGTTCCGGCAACTGAACAACAAATGCTGAAGCTGTATATATAACTCCCTCTATTTTCTTGTCCTCATAACCTAGAACAAAGTTCAACTCCCCTATGTCATCGTTTTCTATTGTTAAAGTGACTATCGGGAGTTGACCACCACTGGCATATATTTCTGAGAGAGAGTAAATCATGCTAATCCCCTTGATCTGCTACTTCAACGAAGTAGCTTACAATACCGGTCTTAAGTGCGACGTAGTATTTACCCTTTACTGCGTATACGGCGCCCTGCTGTATCTGCCCCGGCGTATATCCCAGCTTGACCGGGCTGGCTACTGCCGGGCGGGTCATCGGAACGTACATCTTGCGTATATATAGCTCCGAGTTACCTATACGCGGGAAGCCGTACGGCGTGCAGGCCGGGAGCGCTCCGGTTGATGCCATGCCGACGGTACCCTGCAAGGGTAGCTTATTAGTTGAGTCGAGGCCACCGTATATGGCCCCGTATAGCAGCGCTGTGCGATGGCATAAGATAATCGTAGGGGAGTATGAACTATCAAACGGCCGTTCGAATGATCCGTAGTTGTTCGCACGCGCAAAAAAAGGCGCGTAGCTCATCCCGTAGTCAAGGTCGCGGTTGCTCGCGTAGTTGCCGTTGCTAGCTGAAAAGGAATAGGTCGCGTCGCTGATCAGAAAATCATCGTCAAGGCTGAAATGCAGGCCTACGGTGTTATTAGGCGCGGTATATAGGCAGGTGTACGGCGTCTGAGTTATTACCAGCGGGACGGTGGCGCCTATAATTACCAGCGCTGAGGCTCCGCGCCAGTATGCCAGGTTTAATGTTACCTCGTCGCCGGAGGTTCCGAATGTAGCAAGCTCGGCCACCGCGCCGCAGTTTACTCTGTTTTCGGCAAAACCGCTCGCGCGAAGTACCGCGGCCGGCAGGCGGGCGTAGTAAGTATTGCTCGCTGGGAAGTCTAGATCGCGGGTCGGGGTGTCGGTTAAGCCTACACGCAGCACGTGCTCGTCTATGCAGATCCCGATGGCCTTCTTGTTTCTGCCGCGCCCTAAAAAGTATAAATCAGTGCAGGCGCTGGAGTGGTTGACGTCGCCGGAGTCTCCGCTGGGTACTTGGAACGGCTCGCCGCTCCATTTGGTTGATCCGATCTCTACCTTCTCCTGGAGGCTTAAGCCGGGGGCTACGCTTAGTAGCCAGGTTACGAAGTCCGCAAGGACTGCGTTTTCTGCCTGCACGCGGGCGCTTACCGTTCCGGCTGTATAGTCTGATTCCCTTTTAGTAATCGTTAGTGTTTTTTTAAAGCTCATCCCGCTTCTCCTCTATGATTCCACGATGGTTAATTCGTCCGTAGCGTCGCCCAGGTCGTCCGCGTCGTCGACCACGTTATCGTCGGTAAATTCTGCGAAGTCGACCACCTCGTCGTCGGTCGCACCCGCAGGCACATCCGGATCCCACGAACCGTCATCTACGATGGTGTTACTTGCATCTAATGTCATACTCAGTTTGTAAATTCCTCCGTCATCCTCATTTGTAGTCACCAGTGAAGCATCTACCTCTCCATTCTGAATTCTTACGTATCTGTACTGAATAGAGGTATCAACATCAACTGACAGCAAAGGCATTACAAACCAGCTTGCTCCAGATTGAATATCCCCTTTATACCAAGATATAAAAGTTCTATACTGCTCCTCAGTAAGACAAATCTGTATGGAAACTGTATCCGGAGCCCCTTGATTAACCAATCGTTGTCTCACATAGCCGTCTGACATTCTTGTTCGAAGCATGTTAGGCTTATGTTTTGATGTATACCCCGTCTGTAAAGGTCTAGGTAACGACATCGGGTAATATTTAAAATTAGTATTCATTTTGTCACCATAAAAAAAGGGCAACCTTAAGTTGCCCTAATTCCTTATGCACCATATCTACGGAGCTGATACGTACTCTCTAGCGTTTGTGCAATACCACCGCCTTTCCTTATATTTGAAACAAATATGTTTATGACCTGCTGACCATCCACACTATTCTGATCTACCTGTCCAGCTCGTTCTCTATCTTCGTACAAGTTAACCACCACATTGCTGCCATTTATAGCAGATCTGGCCAATTCTGCAGTGTTTTTTCTTGACGTTACTGACGCTGGACCACTTATGAGCTCCGGTCCATATTCACCAACAATGCCAATCTTACCGGCAGGTATGGTTCCTCCTTTATCGTGCATTGTTACAGATTTCAGCTGACTCATAATTGCAGATGTGGTTGCAATTGCTGACGCGTAATTAGCAAGAGCTTCGTACCAGTTTTTTGCTCCAGACAAAGCTTTACTCCACGCCACAATACAGTTGATAGTAGCGCTAGCTACAGCAAATGCCTTTTCCATTGCAAACAACGCACGATAACTCGAACTCGTCTCATTCATTCCATTTGATAAATTAGAAAAAGCATCTGACAGACTATCCATTCCATCTCGGAAATTATTTAAATTTTCTAACTCATCATCTGAAAAGAAGCTGTTTTTGTTCTTGTTTTTGTCGCTCTTTTTAATTTGTTCAGAATAGTATTTATCGTACAAAGCTTTTACTGCTTCAGCATAAGATTCTTCAGAAATCATTGCCTGTTCATGGTACTGATTCAACATATCAAGCTTTTTTTGATAGCTATCCTGAAGTTTAGCTAATTCATTATCCGTAAGATCCCAAATAAACGCCTGTGCATCCTGCTTTATTTGATTTATTTTCTTCTGCAACTCCTGTTCTACAATGAGCTTTGCTTCAGCAACCTGTTTCAAATCAACAACACTGGATTCACTTGCTCTTTTGGTTATCTCATCAATCTTTGAATAATAATCAGCATACGCCTTTTCAAGTTCGGAAAGACCAGACTGTTGACTCTTAATCAATTGATTGTAGTAAGATGTCCAGGTATCTGTCGCTTTCTTGGATGAACCACTCCTAGCACCCGCAGTTGTACCTCCAATGCTTCTGTTACCACCTCTATCTTTATTCTTAACATTATTCGGATCTTCTAGATCCTTATTTCTCAATTCGTTAAGCTTTTCTATCCTTTTCTTTATATCATCAGACTGCAGCTCTATGGCTTTATCCCATAGTCTATTGTTTTCATCTATTTCATCAGCAGCGTTTCTGAATGCTTCTCTATATGGTTCAGTCCAGTTCCAAGGCATAAATCTCCCAAAAACCGTAGTCTGCTTATCAGAGTACTTATGCTCCCAATCAACAACAGCCTGATTGTGCCTTGCTATTTCCTCCTCGTATTCTTTTGTCCCCTTTTTTAGTTTTGCAAGTCTTTGTTTAAACAGCGCTTCAATTCTGTCCTTGCCTGCTTTATACTCGCGTTCTGAATCAGAACCATTGAATAACTGATGCCACCACCTACCAGCACCATCTCCAATAGAAGTTACGGCGGAAATTACATTTTGCACATCTCTTGTCAACTCCATCAAAGCGATGCGCATAAAACTAAAAAACTGACTGAACAGGTCGCTTATGTTTTCAATGCCTGTTTCTGTTGCTATAGTTGAATTTGTCCAAGTATCCGTAATCCATCTTCGCCATAAATTTAACTCTTCTTTTATGAAATCCGTTAACTCTCTAAAGTCATTTGTTAAATCTTCAAAAAACTGACTAAACGCAGGATCTGTTAGGGCATCCGCAAATCCATTAATGAACTCCGTAGCATTGTCGACAAATAATCTTATAACTTGCCCAGCTCCATTACTCCCATCCATAATTCGAGTGGTTAAAGTCCCCCAGGCATTCTGCAAACGTTCAAATGAAGCTGTTAAGGTGCTGGTTCTGGCTTCAAGAACACTACCAAACTGCGTATCTGCCAATTTACCAAGATACTCTTCCAACGCTTCAGACGTGGCTTCAATTTCTTTCTTTTCTCCACGGAATGACATCACAATCTTGTTCCCATTTTTCTCAGCTGTGATACCGTATTCCTTTAAAGATTGAAGTCTTCCATTAACAAAATTGCTAATATTCTGGGCAAGACCTGTTATGTCTTTATTGGTACCCTGAGCAATGGCAGCGTATTTTTCCAATTGTTTTGTGGTTCTGTTCAGACCATTATTCCCTAAAGTCAGATATGCCTGAGCAAGTTTATCGGTTGCAATTGCAGTCTTGTCTTCAAGAGCATTAAGTTCCCAGAATTTATTCTTTGCGGACTCAATATCTCCTGTAAGTATGCTTAGTTTGGCGGACATATCTTCATATACTCGATTTGATTCTATGCCGGAAGATGCGATCCTTCCAAGCATGGATGCAATTCCGGTTCCTACAGCCATCATTACCCCTTGCCAAACAAGAAGTCCGTTTGATGCCCTTTCTTGAACTGCCCGAGTGTTATTTATTATCTGATTATTATATTGAGATACTCTATTTACTACAGTACGTATATTATTTGTAACTTGAGAGACGGCAGTATATACCTCATGGATATAGTTAACAGTATTACGAGTGGCCTTTGCGAAGACATTATTCATGCCGTCAGCATTCCAGGCCATATTAACAATCGCACCAGCCATTACTCTTCTCCAAAAATAAAAAAACTCGCCGAAGCGAGCTTAATCACAGAAATTTAAAACTAATATGTCGAAGTTATGTTAAACACTTTCTTAAATATTCGCCACAACCATACATAAATATGCCTTGTCCAGTACAGCCCGAGAAACGAGAATCCCCATAATCCATACAACCCCTTAAGCCAGGTTTCTTCAAAACCCGGATCCTTCGGCAGAAGTAAAATTATTCCCAGACCAATTACTGTCCATGCTGGAAAATCGACCAAAAAACTAGTTACAGCCTTGTAAGTTTTGGTCTCGTACGGATAAGGGAAGAGCATAGTCGCCTCCTTAAAATTATTGCATCCTTAATTCAATTATATATAAAAATTAGGGCAATTCAATAACTTTTGGCTATTTTTTCTTTCGAAGCGTCGGTCTGGTCATCATCATCTTGAATTTTACTTGCTCTGATTCACATTCATCATCTGTCAATGCCTCATTATTACGCACTCTGCGACGCTCTTCCGGATGTTCCTGATAATATTCCTCAAGAAAAACAGCCCGCCAATAATGAAGCTCCGTAATAGGATAGCTCAACACTTCTGTTATGGGCTTATGAATCTCCCTCGCTATCCTTACCACGAGCCTGAATGTGTAATCAGATTTTACGAGTTTTTTAACTCAGCTTCCTTCTTTTCAAATGAATTCAGCTTGGCAAATTCTTCAGCCAGGGCAATCATAGTCTTATTCGGAACCACCTTAATAAATTCATTGAAATCAGCAAGATTTTCAGTAAGGTTGCCGTTTTCATCACATAGGGATGCGTGAATCATCTTACAGGTCTGCATAAAACTATCATTCTCATCCTTAAACTTCACGAAGTAATCACCAGTGATTTCACGAAGATAAAAAACTACCCCATCAAGCTCAACCTTCTGGACCTTGTACTTGAACTCTCTGAACTTTTCTAAATACATTATCTTATTCCTCTTACCTTAACTAAAAAGGGGATTTTTCAATCCCCCTCTGCAATCATAAAACTAGCCTGATACAGTAGTTGCTGTTGACCAGCTTACATCACTTGCCTGTTTACCGGTTACCTTCAGCTGCATAAAGCCGTCAGCAGTACCTGATACGATCTGATACCCGAGAAGCTTAAGCGAATAGGTGGCAATCTTACCATTAGTCCACTGATGCTTAATCATGATAGTATCATGAGCAGCAGCTGCAGCAATTAGATCTGCTTGATCAGTATCACCATCGTAATAATACAAGGTCAGTTCCTTATCTGATGAATCCTTAAGACCAGGAGTATACATGTGACGAGTGTCATCAATAGTCGTACAATCCACAGATTCTGCAACATCCCCAACATCGCCTAGTTCCTGCGCTCCTTTAAGAGACTTCCAGGTAGTGCCATCATCAGTTGAGAACTGAGAATGAGTGCCACCAAGAAGAACAGGATCCTTCGGTTCATAGTCATATAAAGGTGTATATGCCATTCTTTCCTACCTCTTGTTTAAATAATCAGCTACACACTCCTGCAGTAGTTTGAGAGTAATAGCCTCCGCTTTCGAATCGACATTTCGTTGAATCGATTCTATAAAATGATGCGCCGTAATCCCTTTGACTACAGCACCTTTTTGTTTGCCATATCTTGTATTTTTTAATTGGATAAATTTAGCTGTCAACCTGTCGATTCTTCCTTGATACTTCTCTCTTTCCTTGATGGTTCGAGACTTGGATAACTTGATCTTATTGTTACTTATCTTAACCTGATAATTGTTTGCCATCCTCTGGTAAACATCTTCTGTTTTCCCTAGTCGACTACCTTTACCTGTAGCATGAGGCCGCGTGCCTTGATCAAACCAACGAGCTCTAGTACGAGGTTGAATCTCCTGATTTTTATGGCTTCCCTTCTTTAAAGTCTTTCCGATTCCTTTGAAGAATGTATATGCAACAACTCTGTTCTTGTTCTGCTTAACTTTTGATGTTTTTTCCGTTGAAACTGATTTATTAAAGAGTCCTGTATGCTTTTTAAAATGACTTTTGATATATCCCTGGAGAGACTTTCTGGCTCCAGTTTCCTTTAGGGCTTTTTTAATGAGTTGACGGGATTTTTTTTTCAAAAAATCCTGAGGAATTTCATGGAAGCGTTCTGCCAGCTTTTTGAGTTCATCTACATCAACTTTTAATCCGTCATCACCCATGAACAACAAACTCCATACTCACATTGTTCGCCCAGAAACCAACATCCTGATCGTATTCAATCGGATCTATTCCCGTAACTTCTATCAGTTGAAAAATTGCTGAGCTCTTACCATCCGTTGCGTTCACAAAGTCGGTAGTTATTCCATCAATGTCTTCAACGCTTTCGAATGAAAACAGTATGACATCAAAAGAATGGTGGGCAATATGTGCATCCCCATCTATTGTTCGTCCCTCAAAAGTGGTGTTACCTTTCACCAGCAAGGCTCCTTTTTTACAGCCTAAAGGAACAATGTCATAATAAGCCGGAAGTTCTGTCAGTTGCTCCACAAGATCCTTAACATCTTCCTTTAATTGAGTAAGATCTATCATGTAACTACCTTCCTGTTCTCATTAAGACCGCTGTAGCTGACTCCCATTAGTATTTCTCCAGCAGCCTTATCCGGAGAAATATTGTCTATCGAGTAATAACTACCCCGCCAAAGAATCAAGCAATCATCAGATATACCAGCGAGATAACGGATAAGTACCGTCATTTGACCGCTTTGCACATCTATTCCATACCGTAACTGCTCTCTAGTCGTAATCTGACGTACGTTTGCCCAGACTGTCTTAAGTAGTTCATAGTCAGATAATGTTGTAAGATTGTAGTGCTCACTTTTAGGTACATAGATACTGATTCGTTCGCTAAGGATACCGGCATCAATCATGTTTGCCTCCGAACCACGTGCGACGGCTCTCAATGAATTTAGCCACCGATGTAGGAATCTCACTAAGAGTTTTGTCACTTGTGAGCTCTCGGTTCTTGTACTGGTCTGCCGCCATCTGCAAATGTGCAACCTTCATCGCGTTGTCATATACAACCTGACTGCTGTCTTCAGCCGTCAGCAGTACCACACTGCGGTTCAGATTGTCTTCAAGCAGGTCAAGTGCACTATCAAGGTACAGCTGAAGCAATGAATCTTCTTCATTACCGTCTATTCTTAACTGTTGCTTTAGTTCTGCCACACTTGCGTATGCCGTCGGTAGACTTGCTGACATTTGACACCTCTTTAACTATAAATCCATGTCTTCTACAATAATCCAATGCTGATTCAGATAATGATTCTTCAGCATATGTTCCCGGCTCACACACCTTAGCGTGTATACCATCATCAGAATATCTGAATGGTTCTTTTACTACCACCATAATTCCTCCAAAGAAAAACCCCGGGAATGGAATAATTCCCGAGGTTTTTACACTACTTCTTTAGACTATACGGATACAGCCAGAGCCTTCACTGCACAATTGTCGGTAAGAACGTTACCTACTCGTTTTGCTGTGTAGAACGCTACCTGTCCCTTTACAGTATACGGATCGCGAATTACCTGCAAACCTAAGCGGTCAACAATACGGTATGCCTTCTTGAAGTTACCGAAAAGAACGGCCAGATTACCATTTGTTGAAGCGTCAGGCATGTAACGTGATTCATATACCGGGCAACCCAGTAATGTACCAGCCATACCATTTGCGAGGTTATCAACCCAGATATATCTGTTCTGCTCATCCTTGAGCTTACGCAGAGCTTCAATGGTTGCGCCGTTCATTAACCAGGTGCAGTCCCCAGGACGACGGTATACCTGTCTTACTGCGTAGTAGAGAGACAGGATTGAATCAAAGGTTAAGGCTCCGCTTACCTTCTGAAGCTTGTCGATATCTCTGGAAGCGTCAGCAGTTGTATTAAAGGTGTAACTGAGAAGACCTTTTGGCTTCTTAGTGCCGTTACCGGTAAGAAATGCTTCTTCTTCCTTGTCTGCAAATTCTTCAGCTACAGACTCGGTATACCATGATTCTACGTCAAAAGCCGCATCATCCAACAGATACTGAGTAGCCTGAGGCATTGCATACACCTCCCCCCATGTAATGGTAGCACGGCCTAACTGAGGAGCATCAGTCTGACCTCTCGCATCGGTTTCACCAACCCAGCCTGAAGTGGTACCACCAAGGTCAATATTCCACGCTGTGTCAGGAGAGCTTACACTCATGTTTGAGCAGAGCTGACGCATTACGTTAAGGTCACGTTCCTTCTTGAGAATTTCACGGTCAAGAATAAACGGTACTGCATAACCGCCCTGAGCATCAGTAGCGGTATTACCGGTTACAGGAGGTACAGGATCATCTCTGGTTAAGAGTTCAATCTTCATTCCTGAACGGGTTCTAAGGAAATTTTCAAACTTCTTCATATCCTGAGATACCTTGTCATCAGCTCCGCCAAAACGCTGGTTCTGTCTGAAACTTGCTTCGAACTTCTGAGATAACTCATTGTGCTTGCTGGTTAACTCATCGATCTTCTGATCAACGGCCTTGATTGAACCGTTTACAGTATTCTTGATGTCTTCAAGAGACTTTTCTACCTGATTAACAGTATTTTCTGCTTCATCACCCATTTTTTTGATCCTTTTTGGTCAATTCAACAGCGTCTCACTGTCAGTTAATATTAGATATGTATACGTCTCATATACACCGTTAATTGCTAAGTCTTCATGACTAAAGCTTAAAGTTTTTCAGACTGTTCAATACCTGTTTTTCAACACTGTTGGTTGCTTTTTCAGTATCCTGAACCCGCCCGTCTTCATTCCTGTTCTGTTTCTGCTTTTCAGCAGCAATCTGGGAAGCGTACTTCTTGCATTCCTTATTACTGAGTGAGCCTGTAGCCTTTAACGCAGATTCAATACGTCTGACGATGGAATCATGATCTGCTTCCCTGAAATCATCGATTCTAGCGTTATCACAGGCAGGAAATGTCACTACAGAAGTCTCAATTAAATCAATTTCAATCAGGGTTTCGACCTCTGTTTCAGTATTCCATGAAGACTCGACAATATACCCACCAATGGATAATCCGCTTACAACCTTGTTGGTTATGAGAGAGTACGCTTCCTTCGCTCTTGCAACATTCAGATCCAGCTGAATAACAGCGTAGGTTCCAATATCATCCTCTTTTATGTCGATGAATTTACCTATAGGCTCACGTCTGTCATGCTGCCATAAGACAGGTATTACTCTGCCTTGTTTGAAAGCTTCAATTGCTTTGGCAAAACAGCCTTTCTGAGTTGCTGAACCATAGCTGTCAACCTCACCATACCGAGTTATATATCCTGATATGATGCCCTTTTCAGAAACCTTGTCAAAGGTCATAAAAAGTTTACTTTCTCTCATCATTTTCTCCGTTGTTAGATTCTTCCTGACCAGCAACAGTCATGTTAAGCGGTTGCAGATATCTTCCGCCCAGACCATCCGGTCTTGGTGGCAAATCTTCAACCTCTCTGATCTCATCAGGACATAAAATACCGCAGTTGATTGCAGTGTTATAAGCTGAGTACCTACTGTTAAGGTCCCCCTTCAGAGCAGATGCCAGGTTAAATCTTGGTTTGTATATCTTCTGTTCATCTTCACTCAGAAGCTGTTTGACTATCCTCTGTTCAATCTTCCTTAAATAAGGAGACATGGTATTAGTCATGAACTCCAAGGACTGATGCTCGATATTGCTGAACGTCGAGTGCTCCATATCACCAACCATATGCGCCGGTACCCGGAATATCTTGGCAATTTCCTCTCGATTAAACCTGCGAGTCTCAAGGAATTGACTGTCCTGTGCTGATATCTGAATGCTCTGCCATGATGCCCCTCCTTCAAGAAGCATTGGTCTCATTCCAGAACCGGCAAACTGTTCCTCGATAACATCCTGTGTATCAGCATATGCCTCTTCGTTCAGCTTGGTCGGAACACAGATTGCCCCGTTACAGATACTGCCGTTCGTGAAGACATTATTTGCATAATCCGTCATTTTGTTCTCTAAATTCAGGATAGAACGGGCGTAAGTCAGCGCGGAAACCCCTTTGTAACCATCTAAAGAAAAGATTTTGACGTGAAAAATATCTCTTTCTGTAGTTTTTATGAACTTCCCGTTTTTGGTCTTGAAGCTGTAGTACACCTTCATAGTCTGACTGTCTTGAGTAACACCTACAGAATAAGGGTCAAGTGGCCATAACTCACATACCTGACCGTCTGAATTCCTTATAATCTGCGCATAAAAATTACCTTCCAGACATATGGATGTCGCCAGATACTCCATGAATTCTGCCGATGTCTGATAATCATTTGGACTGATCGACAAACATCTGGTTAACGGATGATCCGCCAGCTTGATTTTGTTTTTGTCAGTCGTATCGTACAGACTTATAGGCAGCATTCCAAGCGTTTCAGCTATTACTCGGACACAGGCATACACAGTTACAATCTGCAGATTGGAATTATTACCTCCTGTCAGAAGCTCCGCCACAGCTGTCGGCACACCACCGCTTTCACGTCTGATTTCCTTCCGGATATCCTTGTTTTTTAATTTTTTAAACCAAAACATCAAATCTTCCTCAATCCGTGGTTGGATACTAAATTGTTGTCTGCTTGTCTTGCCACATAGCTTGCACACATTATCATTGATGCCGCACCATCAATCTTCTTGCTCGACTGTCCATCAGGTTTGCGAGGAAATTCGTTGCCGTTGGCATCGGCTTTACTGCATACATTTGACATCATCCAATTGGTCATAGGATTATTATCGTGATGTATTCTCTTTGCCAGCATTGCTGATTTGAGCTCCTTCATTCCCGGACTGAGGTGTTTCGTTGTCCATGCCATGGAAGCTACGTTGTATCCGTCCTGCTGTAACATCTGCATAATCGCTGTTGCATTCCAGTCATCAAAAATAATCACGCTTGACTGAAACTGTTCTGAACGTTCCTCTAAGATTCTTGTAAGTTCCACAAGATTGGTTTCGGCTCCCGGAAACACGTTAAGAACCTTCGCTCCTTCACCTAATGACGGCTGAGGTGTTTTCCTCCATGTGTCTAACAGCTCAAAATTTGGATTGTGTCTGTCATCACACGTCTCTTCAGGAAGCCAATACTCGTTAAACACGTAGTAATGATTAACCCCGTCACCACTCACCTTTACAAAGAAATACGTCACTGCACATACGTCAAAGCGTGTCGCCAGGTCAACGGCAATCACACACGTTACACCTTTACGCAGAGGGTTAACCTCTAGCCTTGCACCATTACGAATATCCTTTCGAGTCAGCCGTTTACCAAATGTATACCGGTAATCATCAAGTCTTAAGCTGTTGTCAATACAGGATGACCAATGAGCCATGTTGAAATAAGCGTTATGAGCCTGTATCCATATATTAAGCTGCTTGGTCAGATAACTGTTACGTTCGGCGATGTCCGCCTTGGCTGCAGACATGGTGTCCAGCAGAAAATCCTCTTTAAGTGAAACTCCAAAATTTGGATTTGCTTTCTTTATTGCCTCCAGACTGAAAGGATCATCATCCTTGTCTGCTTCGTATATAATCGCAAAAAGATTATCCTGCTGTTCCTGTCCGTTAAGAACTCTGACAGCAGTGTCGTACTTCTGCTTACAGATTGATTCTGTGTTATCCCCTGCGGTGGTAATCATCAATAGCAAGGGTTGTCTGCGCATACCCATGCCTCGCCACATTGTTTCATATGCTTTTCTGGTCTCGTGTTCATGGAACTCATCCAGAATGGCAAGATGAGGATTACCACCATCACCGCCACCGTCACCTACAATTTTTGAAAAACAGGAACCGTCAGGAAGTTTAATTTCCTCAGCTCCGGCCTTTATACCAAAGGCTTTTGCCAATCCCTTTGCCTGCTGGATAATCGCCTTGACAGGAAGAAATACGTGATTAGCCTGTTTTTCGGTTGTAGCACCGCAATATATCTGAGCATTAGGTTCATGATCGGCACACAAAAAGTATGTACCATGTACGGCAGCAACAAATGACTTACCGTTCTTACGCGGCAGAAACCAAAATGCCTGCTTAAAACGTCTGTAGCCATTTTTCTTCTTTACCCATCCCATCTCAATGGAAAAGGCTGCACACTGCCATGGTTCAGCCTTAAACGGGATGCCGTAAAATTCACCTGTACACTGAGGTAGTAGTTCTCCAAAACTGATAAATCTTTCAGCCTTCTCCTCATCAAACCGGTACAGGTATTCTTTAGTCTTCGATTTCTCTAAATCTTCAGCGTGCCGTTCAAAGCAAAGAAGTGTATTCCGACAAACTCGTTCCCTGCCGTTCAACACTTCTCTGATGTATTCTTTGCCTAAAGCAACGTGAGGATATCTAGATCTAGCCATTATTTATAAGCGTCAAAAGGATTTTCGTTATCTTTGCTCTCCTCAGCTCTGACAAATCTGTTCTCTGATGTCGGGTCAAGCATGAATAAGCTGGCCAACGACTTGTACTCAGTATGCGCTTTCATTGCCACGTTAAAGTGAGGATTGGTTTTTTCAGCTCCCTCGGACCCTATGACGGTGTATCCATCCTTCTCACAGATTTCAATCTCTCTTTTCCAAATTGAATAGAGTCGACATAATTGAGTAAGTTGAGGAAGGTGCTGAATTTTTAATATCTTTCTCTTTACCAGAAGCGGAGCAAACAACTGCCACTGACCTGTGGCTATCGCATCATCTTTTATTTCTTCCGGAACAGAAGGAGTTCTGATAAGCAGTTCTTTGACCAGAGCTAAACTGTCATTTGGCTTAGTTTTCTTTCTGCCACCACCGACAGCTCTCACCTTTTTGGTCGCCGTCAGTTCAAGAACCTCTCCCATATAAACTCCTTATATAGAATTTTTATATAAATATTTGTATTTTTATTGGAATTTTAGCTTATTTTATATACTATGGCTTTAAAGCTGGGGGGCGCGGTACCTAGAGGAATCCGGCAGATTTTCGATCCCCCCTCCCCTTAGGTTAATAAAAATCAATTTAATTGATTATATTTATTATAAATATAAATATCAATAAAATTGATATTATTTAACAGTCAACACTAATAAAAATTATATATTTACTCTGTCGCAGTCTTCTTCTTGTGACACTCATGACACAGAGCCTGAAGATTCGACAGGTCGTCAGAACCACCTTGAGACCTCGGAATAATATGGTCAACATCGGTAGCTGATGTATATATACCGTATCTCAAACATTCCTGACAGAGCCATTGGTCTCGTTCCAATACGGTCATACGAAGCACTGCCCATGATTTCGTATGATAGATATCACCACCAGAACGTTTACGCTTAGACTGATAATCACTCCAACGCTTGGCGGTTCTTTTTCTTTCACATTCAGGGCAGTACTTTCTGGCATCGGTAACGCAACCACACCCCGCACATATATGCTTCAGCATGATTAACCTGATGTAATGCCGTTAATGGTGAGCACTGCAACGTAAACATTTTCTCCTGGTAAACGTTCGATATCCACATCAACCTTGGTAACAGCAGAAGTACCGGCAGTATTGATTGTGGTAATGGCAGTATTAACTGCTGTTTTAAGAGCTTCGGCTGATGCAGCCTTAATAACCTCGATGCTTTCAACATTCTGATTGATTGTACTGGACATAATGTTCTCCAAACAAAAAAGGCTCAGAGTTTCCCCTGAGCCACGGACTAATGAAATTGACAATAGCTCGATGCAGATAAACCGCATCATGTCCTTCTAACGAAGGCAGATAAACTGTCACAACAACCTATCTGCCTTAGCTAAAAGTATTTCATGAATTATTCTTTTATCTGTTTGTAAACTCCCCATTCATCACACTGATTATTTTCATTCCAATGCTCGCATTTAATGATATGAGTTTTAATGCTGGTGCTTATATGAACAACTGCTCCCTTATTCACGTTCTCGGTTTCATCGGCACGACTGATTAAGACAGAAGATATAACTAGCAACATCACTGCAGCAATAAACCAATAATTCATATCTTCCTCGCGTACCAATAAAAAACTCCGAGCAGTTACGCTCGGAGAAGTGGTTACCAACTGTTGCTATTAGGAACAGTGTTTCTACCGTTAAGGTATCTTGTCTTTCTCAAGCCACACCTCGATACAATCAATATTGGGAGCGACTAGAGTTACTTTTCTGTTGTATATGCAGATCTGCCATAGGATTGAATGCTTTCTTGCTACCGCGTATTCTTTCTGCATTTCTAAAACTGTTTTTGTCTGTTCAATTTCTCCCCGTGGAAGAATAATGTGCAGATTTACGCGTTGTTCCGGCCGGAACAATCTCAGCAGTTCATAAAGTTTTACTATAACAATGCACATTCTAATTTCCTCTTTGCTCACTGACCGAAGTGCCGTCTAGAAACGGTGACTTGCAACTTTTCGGTCAGTGGCACAAAAAGCCATCTACCTGGTCCGCATGTCAATATTAAGCGTGTAGATGGTCTATTATGGCGGAGCGTCTGCCTGTCATGTGCTACTTACTGTATAGTAGAGACCACCACAGACTTGTAGTTAGGCAGCAGATAAGACACCGGGTATACCATTTCAGCATCTTTTACCTCGCTCCATTATTCTTTTCCGCATACAGAAAGCAATGTCCTGTATTGCTCTACTAGTCTGTCACATTCTTTGGTGATAACCAGACTTTCTTCAATCTTTCGCTGAATGTCGCTTCTGGTATAGCATATAAGATTGGATTCAGTTCCGGTCTTTCGCACTTTGTCGGTACGCTCTGTACGTTCGTGCACGCTGTTGTCAGAGCAATTACTGACAGCAGTAACATCAACCTCAATTGTGTCTTTAAGTTCAGCATTTTTCAAATTCTCCACATCAAGCTGGTGTTGTGTCTCCAGTGCGGAAATTCTGTCTAAGTATGCAGATACTTCTTTGTTCTGGTCATGCTGCAGAGCTTTAAGTCGTTCCTGTGACCGAAGTTCGGCATCTACCATCATCCGTTCATACTTGTATGTGGCCTTCTCGTATGCTTCGTGATATCCGATGAGGTAAATGCCGAAAGCAGTCAGAACAAAAATGAAAAACTTAACAAGTATCTTGATTACTGTGTACGTAAAGTCGTCAACCATTGTTCTTTCTCCCTGTTCAGCAAGTCAGACTTTTGCTCAAGGTGAGTTACCAACTCCTCAAGGTACTCAATTGTTTCCTGAAGAAAGAATGAAAACTCTTGGTCTTCTTCGCACTTTACCATCTCAGCCATCTGACAGATATGGTACAAAAGATCCTGTTTTCTCTTCTCTATAACTTTAATTCGAGCATCATAGAAAGAATTTATAATTGCAATTTCTCTAGTATCCATTGACGTACTGTCTCTTCTCGGAAAGGTGTCTGTTGTGAACGGAGTCAGACCAAACTTTCTGTTTGGTTACCGGATCGGTGATGTAACTCCACTTCGGAAATTCCTTCGCAATCTCCTCCGGTGACGCTCCCGCCCTAATTTTTTTTAAGCATGTTGATTTCACAAATGAAGGCAAACCTATCTGGTGAATAAAACTACAGAGTGCATCAAATTCGTGTTGCTGGAACCTTCGAGGTATCTTTGTATTCGTGTAGTTCAGATAATCGGTCACCGGCAACATATCTTCATCGAAGAACTGCTGTGCCTGTTCACGAGTGATTTTCATTCCTGGTCTTACTTTATTCGTGTGACCGATACCGATGGTCCATCGACCAGCAATGCACAAATAAGCTTCCAGACGCAGTCCTTCTCTTTCGACGATTTTTTGAAAACCAACATCACTTAGCTTCATCGTCTGTCTCCTTTTTTACCGGAGCAAGGAACGTTTTAATTTTATCCAGGATAATTCTCTTGCATTCGTCAACTCCGAAGAAGCCGACAAAACTGCCTATAGCAACGGCCGCAACCTCTGGACAATTCGGAAAGAAAGAGACTATTCCGTAGAAAAGTCCTGTGCTGAATAAACTGCACAGGATCGAACCACTTATCCTATCCATCCACGTCCCCTCTCTATGACTGATGAGCGAGATGATGAAAGCAAAAGCCCCACCGCATAGTACCGTGGCATGCTCACCAACCCACTCTATAATTTTTTCCATCATTTTCCCTCAAAAACAAAAAAGCACCGCTATTCGCAGTGCTTATTTTAAAGGTATTTCTATTGAGAGTTACTAAAGATCACTCTAATGTACAACAATCTCACGACGTATCTAATGCTCCATCGTTACAACTGCCGTAACATTATAGATAGTTTAGATCGGTTCATTGTATACAATCAATGATTTTTTTGTTGATTTGTATCACGTTATTATCATTTAACCAAAAATATCTACAATTTTACTTGATTATATACATATTATTATGTATAATATAAACATGTTCAGCGATGAGCAAGGGACCGTGAAAGTCGGATGTTAAACCCATGAGATTAAAATCATGAAAAACGAGAAAATCTCAATGGAAGTTCTTGAAAAAGCTTTAGAGTTCTCTGTACCACCAGCCACTCAAAAGCGAATCCTAAAAGCAGTCAAACATCTCCAAGAGTTGAATGACAAGCTCAAGGAACAAGAAAAGAGCAAAGCTAAGTAGCTAAGTTCTTGAGGTAACCCGAAAGGGTTACCTCCTCCACTGAGATTTACTTAAATTTTAACAAATAGGTGTGCTATGGACAAGGAAACTTTAAACAAATTATGCGGTCTCCTCGGGATGACTCGCAAGCAGTTAGCAGAAGAATCCGGCTACAGTCAGGATACAATCAACTCCATCTTTTATGGTAGATTAAAAGTCTCTGCCCGTCTGGAACAGTTCCTGAAGCTTAAGATTCAGCAGATGGCATCCAACAACGATCCTGCTCTTGAATTCATCTTTCAGACTTTAGGAAAGTAACAAAAAAGCCACTTCATGATGGAGTGGCTTAATTTTTACTCATCGATATTCAAGGATTTTATGATAATCAACCTAGGTTCATATCTTTTATTTTTTTTATTCAGTTTCAACTCAACATCAATATCAGCTGAAAAAACAGTCTCACTGTAGTTTATTTTTTTCTTGATATAGTCAGCCTCTTCAGCATTTAAAAATTCAATCCTTGCCGGCTTTTTAACAAACTTCTCATCCTCTACAATTCCATACCATCTGTCATTTTCGTCATAACTTATTGTCCGAATATTAATATCGGCATCATCAAGAGATACGGTTTTGATTTCCTGCTGCTCTTCATAACTATCTGGTATTCTCTCTATCATCTCAGAAGTAACTTTATTATCTCCAATTTCAATTGCCGCATTATTTTCTGCTTTACTGATAGCTACAAGATCCGGGATGTTCTTACGAACAATTTCAATTGTATTATTTGAAAAATGAAAAACATTACCATCACCAATTTCAATATTTGTCAAAGGCTTGTCAGTATTCCATGTGCTAATGAAGTGATATATTCCCACTCCAATTATAGCTAACACAATTTTTGTAGCCACGGGCAATCCCCCCAAATATTTTACGACTTCATCGTATTTTTTCTTACTTCCAAAAACAATTTTATAAACAAAATCTTCCTGAAAACTTCCTTTTGTAAGATTGGATACGTCTAATGATACTTCTATCGTACCACACTTATAATTTTTAGACACATCTTTACTCAAAGCCAACGTGATCTTATTCAAAGCTTGCAGAGACCTGACCACGTTTTCAATATCAGGTATTTTAGTTACACAGTATTTCAGTCGTAACTCGGTTGTAATTTCGTATCTTGCAGAGATAATGTCCGTCATTTGCCACCTCCACATTTACAGACATTTACTCTGAATTATATCAAACCATTAACCATTGGTTAACGAATTTTAGATTAATGAAAAAAGCCACTCACTTGAGTGGCTTTAATTTCATTTCTCATTACTAAGGATTATATCCAAAGCTTAAATGCTTTAAGTCCATAATCCTTTGCATAGATTCTAACACCATGGCTAGTAATCCACGCTCTGAAGATTGGACGCTTTCCGTTCTTTCCTTTCTTGGAAGACATGAAGCACCTCCTCTTTTGAGTAAGGGTTCACATTTACAAAAGTCACAGAAAGTGTATAATATCCATGTGAGGTGGATATTATTACACCAGTGACCGGTAACAGGTATTGAACCATCACCTGTTACCTATATATCGACCCGAGTGTTACGCCAATAACATTCGGGTTTTATATTCTTAGCTTGCTACAATTTTTAGCACCTCGTTTTTCTGACCGTCCGTTAACTTATTCAATCGATCCTTAAGCAAATTTAACAATCTTATGTTAAGTTCATCATCATTGGTGTAAATTGTCACCTGTGGCTGTGAGTGCTCAATAATATCATCCAAAGCCTGAATCTGTTCTGCATTTAACGCATAACTTTTCAAAATTCTCTTTTTAAATTCCTGTGGTATTACCTTCTTACCAGACTCAACACACGAAACGTAAGCTTGCGTATAGCCCAAACTACCAGCCATTTGCTTCTGATTCTGAGAATACTCTAATCTCAACATTCTCATAAAACGGCCTAATCTAGTAATATGCATACATCCTCACTTATCCACATTGTTATTCACAATTTAATATCTACAGTAGCACACATTATACCATGTTTTCAACAAAAAATTCACAAGGTATATTTTTTTAGTTAAAATCATTATTATCTTAGATAGTTTGCTTTACCAAACAACATAAATCATATTATTTTATGATTTTCTTACTTGCAAGATATCAATTCTTCATCAAAAAAAAGCCACCTCTCCCGAAGTGACTTTCCTTTTGCTTTACTACATCATCTTTTTATGTACGATTGGATCAAACATGATTATTTCAGCCTCACTGTTGCATTTTCTAGGCTATATCCCCCTTAGCCAGAGCCTTCACAACATCATGGAACACACCACACGCACTATCACCACCAACAGGGATTCTCTTAATGATTGTGCCGTTACGATAAGTAATGTGCACCTGCTCATGTTCGATATCTAGCCTCAGGTTCTTATTAGCAGCAACAAGCAGAGCGCAATTCATGTAGCTGACTATCAGTCGAATTTCTTTCAATTCTTTTTCAGTCCATTCCATACCGCACCCCTTACATCTTCAGTTCCAGCTGATAAAGTTCTTCTACAACATGATGATTGCCAGCATACTGACCAAGCTCCTGCCGTGCCACATCCACCATATCGAATACCGAAGTCTTGAGAGCATTAAGCTGCACCATCGCTTCTCTTGCCTGCTTCAGACACTTATCCATCTCAGCCATCTGCTTGTACATGTTATCAATGTCATCATAAGCTCTCTTCAGTACATACATCGCATGAGCCACATGTTCGTAGTCCATGCCATCCCTTTGTGCCTTGAACGCCATTGCTGTCGTAATTTCTTCATGAAGTTCCGGACGGTTCTGCACAATATAGTCAAATGCATCCTGCATGCATGCGAACTTCGGCAGTCTTGCCTCCTTTAACTTCTCTTCCTCAAGTCTCTGGCGCATTTCATAAAAAGCCTTAACAAGTCTGATCTTGAAGTCCACTACCTTCGGTGTGTTGCTCATGAAACTGATAAGTAAGGTAGCCTGCTGTTCATTAAGGATGGCAACTGCTAATGGCTTGATTGCTCCACGACGCATTTCAAATGCCTCGCTCTGTCCGTCTCTCATTTCAAATGCGAGTGAACCAAAGACACTGAGTGAATCCTCGTGCTGACGAACTAACTGAATCACCCCATGATGCGGACGATTAAGAACCTGAGCAATGATAAGAGAAGTGGTTACCGGCTGATCCTCGCTGACTTCAACGAGATTGGATACCGCCTGTGCGGTCATTGATAAATTAGTCATATCGACTCCGTATTTTTCGAATTAAAGATTGCCTAATGGCGCTGAGAGGTTCGAACCCTACGGAAGGGCGTGGACGTCACCGTTACCACCCTCTCAGCATATCAAGATAGATCTATCCCAATGTCTGAGAGATTAAGATTGTAATGAGTTGTGTTCCGTAGAGTTTCGACGCTCTTTTTTAAGAATACTGCATTACAATCTGATTTTCAACTGCTAGTTATTATTTTCCTTGATAATTACATCATAGACATCGTACTTACTGCCGGTTGACGGTCTTCTGGTGGCCTTAACCAAACAGAAACCGTAACGGTGAAGAACCCATAAGTGCAGAAACTTTACTGCTACATCGCAGACTTCACGAACCTCTGTGCCGTCGTCAACTGTCAGATAAACGTAGTCATCGAAGTGCTCGTTCAGAAACTCGGTTAATGTTATATTCTCGGTCATTATTTTCTCCTGGTTTCCATATATGCGGTTTGTAAAATTAAGCAATTCTTTTACCGCTATAACCGTTCTTGGTTCTTTTGGTCTGCCTCTCTTATACCAACCCCTGTCGTACTGAACTACACAAGAATATCGACCTGTCCTAACGTTTTTCTTGTACAAGAAAAGTTTGACTATCGAACCGTTCTTGATACCAAAGCTACTCGGTGCATAGACTTTCATCTCGAACTTGAGACCATTAACGTCACCGAGAATCCATAAGTCTTGTTTTTTCTCAATCGTTATCATTCTTCGTCGTCCTCCAGGTGGTTCTCCCAGCACTCGATTAGCTCATTGAGTTCTTCGTCGTCCTCCTTCACGCTCACCAGTTCGATTTCGTAACACACCATACGCCCTGCCATTGGATCAAAATTGATCTGGATGGTGGCCGTGCTCAGCTTATAATCTAAATAATTTGCGTAATCGTCCATGCTCAGTTCTTCACCGTCGTCAAGCGTGAATTCACATAGGCCGGTATAAAAATGATCGGGGTCTTGGATATGGCCGCAGTCTATTTCACTTTGGATAAATTCGTCTAACGTCATTCTTGCTTACTCCTTATTTCGTTCCCAATACAATCTTCTTGCTGCCGTCATGAATTTATACACTCTAACTCTTCTTTGGATCAGATATTCCCTTAGATCTTGTAGTTCCTTGTTTTTGCCGTAAATTAATTCATAGGCAGACAGCAGACCGTTAAGGTAATTTCTTGTAGGAGCTGTAGTTCTCCTCTTATGGTCATCAGCTCTTGGTTCTGACATGTTCTCTGAGATCATATCTGCATGCCATTCATAGATACCTAGTTCCCGATTGGTCTTCTTGATGTGGTCTATCAGCTTTTTCTTGGCCTCATCGGAAGTGTCCTGCTGATCAAAAGGCCAGTTTGCATAATACTCAATCATCCTCATCTACCTCGTTATGTACGCTATTGCCAGAATTAAAACCATGATGATTACGGCTATCCAATCCCATATGTCCCACTTGTTATTCATCGTTTTTGCTCTCCTTGGTCATAAGATACAGACTCCACGCACCTCGGAATCCGTCCGGTAGCGTATCGATGAACTTCTGCATCTCACTCACCTGTGATTCAAGGTCTTTGATTCGATATTTTGCCGTTACAAGTTTTTTGGTTACGTTCTCAAGTTTTTCCAACGTGCTTTCTAAGTGTTTTCTCTCAGTAGATCCTTTAAGCGTCATCACATCAAATTCGAGATCTTCAATTTTTTTCTCGTATTCTGAGCATCTATTTTTCCAAATTTCAATCTCGTACTCATAATCCATAATCTGTTGTATCGTCGTCATTTCTTCCATCCCATATACATAACCTTTTCCATTCCGGAAATTTCACCCTCGGTGTCATATCTGGTCTGCGAGCGATGTGCTGCAATTGCAGAGATAGTCCAACCTCCCTTGTAATACAATTCAAAGCTTTGAGTCCTTTCAGGTGTAAGCTTTCTTCTGGCATCGCATAAGATTGCATCAAGTTCCTGGGCAACATCATCGTTGATAAGAGGCTTCGTTTTATAACTTCTGTCTAAAAAGCTTCGATACTTCGGAATACCACCGCGTGACCATTTCCCCCATTCAGTCAGCAACAGCAAAAATTCTTCCAAACTCATGTGTCCCCCTGCTTTATTTCATCAATGGAAACTAGAACGTAACCTTTCTTGTTAACGTCGTAGTTCTTAACCACTCTCAGGTCATATACCTGCTTATCATTTGTCCAGATACCACTGTCAGTTATTGCATCCAGCAAACACTTCAGAATATTGTCCACATCTCTCGGCCTGTGGTCCGGTGTAAACGCATATATGCTGACCTTAAGATGCTGCTTTGCGTAATACCGTTCCTTGATTCGATAGAGAGCAACAATCATCTGCACCTGCCTCCGGTATATCTTCCCTTTGTCACCTATGTGCAGATTCCCGTCACGTCCCCGTTCATAGTAATGATTAATCGATGGAGGATACGGCAGCTTAAGCTGAATCATCTGACCTCCATACGCTTGGTGTTAAGCACCATCCCCATAAGTTCATCAAGATCCCTTGCCTCTTTAAGCTTGGCAAGAAGTATCGGATCGTCTACAACAGGAAGAGAATCCACAAGCGCATGATCCGGCACAAGCTCAAGCTTCGGCACTTCACCTGTCACCAGATAACGACTGAGCTGATCATCCATAAGAGTAACTGTTCTGCCGTCGCATATAAGTCTTGAGTAGCTGCATTGCTGATCTCCTTTAAAGAGAACACGCTTACAGCTCCGTCCACTGTTGGCAATCTGCATGTATCCCTTAACAAATCTCTTGCGGTCGGCTTCCTTATAGTCAGGATTCAAGTCACAGAAGCTTATCCATCCGCCAAACACTTCATTGATGGTTTCACTGATAACAGGATCATCAAATACCACAGCCCTTTTACAGTGACCGCATGAGGCATTAAAGGCTATGTCATAAGCTCTGTCTGCTTTAATTGATAGTTCATCAACTGCTACACTGTTAAGAACAGAAAGCACATCAGCCGGTGTTATCTGGAAAGGAGTCTTGCTGATTACAACATCTAAAGCCGCAGTAATCTCTTTAAGCTCATAGTTTATAAACTGCTTGGCAATAATCCCCATCTGCACAGGTGACACGTTATAGTCAGGTCTGTTAATCTGGCAATACGCCAACCACATTTCCGCAAATTGCGATAACTCTTCTTTACGCATTTCCATGCTCCCTGTTATATTCTTCAATGATCCGTTGCTGTTCTAATTCCTGAAGTCTTTTCTGTTCTTCTTTCTTGGCTTTTTCCTCCTCCATCTTATCGATGGCTTCACATGTACTCGTCCAATCCCATTGTGCAGAAGAAGCTCCCGTTACCTGCGATGTTTTAGTGGTGGTGGATTTAGCCTTATCCGGCCGGTACTCGTCTCTGGTAAGACAGTATTTGACAAGATGTGGCACGTTAAGGCTTGTTATCATCTTTCCGTTACTGCCCATCCAGTTCTTTCCTGCATAGTAGCTGTGGAGCTTTTCAGCCTTGTACTGAATCTGAGATGTTCCCCATATAAGCCCTTTATCATTAAGACTGTCATTGATTGCCTGCACAAAATCATTCACTGTAGGAATTCTTGCGGACTCAACAACAATCCATCCAACGTTGGTTCTGGTTTCAGAAGAAGAAAAAGGTGTAGTTTTAGGGGGCATGTGTGTGACCGCGTCAGCGGTCTTGTTTTCTTCCAGGCAAACAACCTCGATTTCATTTTGCTCGTCGTTCGCCAGCACCGGACTACACTCTTCCTCTTTTTCCTCTTCTACTTTTTCTTCTTTATACTTGTTATACTTAGTGTAAATTTTACTGACGTCAGTTTTATTGACGTCAGTATTTTTGACGTCAGTATTTTTGTCCATGGAGAGATTATTCATATTCTGAATACTATCTATACCTATCACCCAATAACGAGCCCCTTTAATTCTTCCTCTTTCCCTAACAGGAAAAACAGCCAGAATGTTATTCTTAAGAAGCTCTTTCATTGCCTTCAGAAAAGTCGGCTTGGAGCAGTTAAGTCTTTCCATTATTGTTCTATGAACAAAAACAAACTTCTCTCTGTTCTGGCAGAGAATGTAAAAAAATAACGCCTTAGCCATTGTTGATATTGAGGAGTCTTCAACAACTTTTTTCTTAATGGCTAATTCTCCGGTTACCCCCATAAATCCCCCTTACAACAAACATGACGGATCAAGTTTGTAGTGCTTAACAATCTCAATTGCCCTGTCGGCAGGAATACCGTTCTTAGTCCATACCCAGACTGACGGCTGTTTGATGTTAAAGATTTCCATTAACTCTTTAACAGAGTCAGATTTCATTCTTTTTCTCTCAGATTCATCTGCATTCAGGTAGTTGCTTCCATACCTCAACTGAAGATATTTATTGTAGTCCACTATAGCTTCTCCTTAGTTTTATAGTTATTACTTATGCTTTTAGTATAGTTTCTACCTTTTATTAAGTCAATAGTTTAAAACTATAAAATGTTATACTTAACGTAAGAGGTATTTCAAAATGGACATTCACGAAAAGATTATGCAGTTGCTTAAGAAGCACAATATGAATAAGACTCAGCTTGCAGTTAAACTCGGTATTAAGCAGCCGAGTGTTGTTGGATGGTGTTCTGGAAAGACTCAACCTAGTAAAAAAAGCATATTAAAACTTGCAGAGCTCTTTGACGTCGAACCAGCATTCTTTCTAACCGATTCAACCGATGAGTCAGGTGTAAAAAAAGTCCCTCTCTTTGAGTGGGTACAGGCAGGTTCATGGACAGACTTCTGTCAAACATCTCCTGATGATATCACCTATATAGAACTTCCGTATGGTGTTCCGGACAACTGCTTTGCAGTTCGAGTTCGTGGCCATTCAATGACCAGAATGCAGGGCAAATCAATTTGCGAAGGTTCAATTGTCTTCTGCAAACCGGTTAACGATGTTATTAACCCGGAGGAACTAGATGGTAAGGTAGTCATCGCCCAATATCAGAACTCAGCAACAATCAAAGAATTTGTTCATGATGTTCCTGACTTTCTTGTTCCCTGGAACCCTGACCCCGGTTACAAGAAAATTCCAATATCTGATGACAACAAGAATGATGTACGCATAATTGGAGTGGTTGTGGCTGCACAGCTGTTTTTATAGGAGATACTATGGATTTATTTGGGATAATTCGCTTATGCAACAACATGGAAAAAGGCTTAAACGTTGTTCTGCCTACTTTTTGGCTTCCATGCAACATTGTTGTTTTATCAACTTATATAAAGAAGAATCAAACACCAAAAAACAAAATAGACGGATTAATCAACAATACCACCAAAGAATACTTATACAACATAGGATTCTATAAAGAGTTATATCAGGTTCCTTTAAATACCAGTCAAAGAAACTCTGGCTATACATATTCGCCTTTAACATTAATTGATTTTCACGATAATGTTAATACAGCAACAACCAATGTAACATCATGCATACAAAACCACTTAAACAATGATAATTTGGTAGGACAACTAGTCAATGTTATCTGTGAATTACATGACAACGTTTGCTCTCACGGTAAAAGTTTTGGTTTTTCAATGACGCAGGTCTATATGAACGACCGCATTGAATTTGCTATAGCTGATTTAGGCGGCGGTTTTCTGAGAGTATTGCAAAGAGCAGGTGTACCAGAGATAACTACAGATCTTGAAGCTATTCAATGGTGCCTTCAGAAAAATAACACTAGCACAAAATATGAAAAACATGATGATTTTGAACAATCATTACCTGAAGATTTTATAGGAGTAAGTCCTATGGGCGCAAATAGCAGATTTAGAACAGAAGATAACCATCAGGGGTTGGGTCTTGATTTCCTTGTCGATTTACACAAAAATTTTAGTGATAGCAAGCTACAGATAGCAAGTGGAAAAATTGGTGTAGAGTACAGAAATGGAACCATCTATAGAAAAGATTCAAACGTTAAATGGGAAGGTGTAGCAATCAATCTAACTATTCCTATCAATAAAACACCATGTTACAATACAAATATTAGCGAACTTGATGAAATTCTTAATAAAATTGGGTAAGGAGTTGAAACATGAAGGAATTAGAAAACATCCCTGTTATTAAATTTCCCTCTGGCTCTTTAGCATCCCGCAAATCTGCAGTACCTTATAGAGACCAGTTGGATCAATATTTAGCAAACGGAGCACTTCGAGTAAATATAGATTTGGAGGAAACAGAGTTTATCTCCGGTTCTTTTGCTGATGAAAGTATTGCCTGTTTAATCCTCAAATACGGCTTTGAGAAAGTAGTCAATACTATCAAACTAATACATGCCAATGATTTTTGCAAAAACGGAATAGCCAAAGCTCTTCTTGAACGCAAAAATGAATTGTTGGCACAAAACAATTCCAAAGTCTTAGTCTGATAAGGCATTCTTCAAAAACTTCAGAGTCCCATATCTGAAGTTTTTTCTTAATTTTTCTATCACATAATTGTATTCATTGTTTCAAAATTGCTCAATTTCTCTTATTTTTATATATTTTGTGATTTTTTTCACATTTCTTAAAATATATAGTTTAGAACTATTATTTTAATTGAACAAATATAGTTTTGTGCTATTCTTAATATATAGCTAAATCCTATATTAACTTATAGGAACCAGCTTTACTGGAGCACAAACATGAACTATCCACAAATTATTAAAGCTTATATTCACGAAGAACTGAGTGAAGATGCTTCAAAACTTTTTGACCTTTTCGTCAAAAAGTATCCAGAAGAGTCCCTCACCAAAACTATCAGGCGTATCTATCAGTTCACCGAAGACGTTCAACGCTTAGAACTGGACAGATACGACGAAGACATCATCGAGATGACAGAGAATGATGAAGCTGTTGAGAACTTATCCAACGCAATTCTTCCATTAGTTCACGGGTACCTGGTTCTTTCTGTTCGTGGAGAAACAAAGAACAGACCTGCAGATGATGTTAGTTTTCTAAATTTTCATCATGATGAGGACGATGTGTATATCGCTCTTGCCACTAATAAGCTTGCCCACGCTGTTTGTATATCCTGTTTAGACCATCTTACCAGCAACTACGACGGAACTTTCACTTTTCGACTCTCTGCAATTTACGACATGGATTGGGAACAGTTCGAGGAAGTTCATTGTTTTGGAGATTTCAAATTATGAACGTTGATAAATACAACGATTTGGGGCAACTCTCACTCGACGATTTGATTGACGAAAGGGATCGGGTAACCAGAGAGCTTGACTCAGGTATGTTTGATGATGAACACAACATCATGCTCATGGATTATCTGCAGGCTGTCTTGGAATGGATTCACCTTAAGGAGAATGCTTAGTGAAAGATTTTTTCGTGACGTTTTTGGGCGCATCAGCTCTTCTGGTGCTCTGGTATGGGATGTTTATTATTTTTTGGAGTCTGCAATGAAAGTTCAAGCTAAACAATATGGATTTGATGCTGTTATCAGACAAAGTTCTGATAAGCGTTATCTGTTAACAATTATGGTCAATCATGCAATTGCAGGATACCCTGCACCAATGATTATGGTGAACAAGTACAGCTCTTTTGATGAAGCTCATCACCACCTGTACCGTCTTCTCGGTCTTATCGCACAGGAGCATAAGCATGGATAGAAAAAACTCTTTACGCAACCAGTTGGATACTACCCCTGATTATCTTGATATCTACGTAGTAGCAAAAAAGTTGCATGTCTCTGCAAACACCCTTCGTAACTGGATTTCTGCTGGAAAGCTCAAAGGTGTAAAAGTCTTCCAGATCGAACGCACGGTCCGGTTCGAACGTCAGTCCTTTTTTGATTTTCTTAACATGAATACTAGGGAGTTATAACGTGAACATTAATTTGTTTGATCAATTCGACTATCGTCAGCGTCACTATGACCGCTGTCTCAAGATTGCAAACGACCATCTTAACGATAATGAAGAGGAAACGTGGCATACTCGCAGACTAACCGGTCTCGGTGGTTCCGACATCGGCACCGTCCTTGGTCTTAATCCTTACCAGACTATTGATGAACTATGGAGAATTAAGACCTCTCGCGCCTCAGGATTTGAAGGTAATGCTGCAACTCATTGGGGCCACATTCTTGAAGATGTGGTTGCTCAGGAATTTGCTGCTGTAACCGGAAGAAAGGTCATGCGTTCAGGTAAGCATTTTATCTCCAAAGAATTACCATTTATGGTTGGTAATGTTGACCGCTTTATCATGTCACCAACACCTGATGGTTCTTTCAGACGTGACGCCATTCTGGAATGCAAAACAGCGTCTCAGTACAACGACAAAAAGTTTGCCAAGGAAGTAGCCTGGTATTGTGACGGTGAGTTTTCAAAAGACGTTCGGTGTGTTACCTCCCCTACAGATATTCCGCTCTCCTACTACATGCAGTGCCAACACTACATGTATGTTACCGGAATTCATAAATGCTATCTAGCAGCATTAATTGGTGGTCGTGACTTCCGTATCTACATCATAAATTGGTCAGAGACAGATGTCAGATTCATGCTCAGGAAAGCACAGGAGTTTTGGTGCTGGAACGTCCTTGATGATAAGGAACCCGAACTCACAGCAAAAGATTTGGAAAAACCAATGTTTGAAGTTTCCGGCGAAACTAAGGTAGCAAACTCATCAGATCCAATATTCCGGACAATGATCGATTACAAAGCTATCTGCGATCAGGAAGAGGAATTAAAGAAAGAAAAAGAGATGCTGGCTGCACGAATTGAAGAATATATAGCTTCTGCTGATACTGTTCTGGACTGTTCCGGCAATAAGTTAGCCACTTTTAAGGCTAGTGGAAAGACCACTGTCGACCGCGAAAAGATGATGAAGCTTAATCCTGAACTCGTAGCTAAATATGACGAACTTGCAGCCAAGTGTTCATACAAGAAAATGAATAAGAAAAGAACCTTAAGGATCTACTAATGACTAATAATGCATCCGTGCCAGCACAGGCATTCGGCTATTCAATGCCACCTGAATTTACTGATTCTACTGAAGACGTGATTCATGCTCTCAACATCAAGATTGAAGCCCCAGTATTATTTCAGCATATATATAACATGCTCACTTCCAACGGAAAGGATCGTAATGTTACTCCGTATGATGTGTTCAGTTTTTTGCTCACCTGCAAGAAGCTCAATCTCAATCCAATGCTCAAGCAAATCTACGGATTCGTGAGCAAGGGTAAGGTTGTCAATATCATCTCAATAGATGGTTGGAATGAAATTGCCAACAGAGACCATCGTTTCGATGGATTTGATTTTGAATTTGCACCAGCTGAAGACCGGGAACTGACATATACCAAAGCTTCTTACTCAGGTGGATTTAAAAACACTACCAGCATCACTGTAAAACGTAAGGTAAGTGACTGGGTTAAGTGCAAGATCTACCGTAAGGACCGTAATCATCCAATTTCAGTGATAACGTATTATGACGAGGCGTCCACCAATACAGAACCATGGGCAACCATGCCTATGCAGATGCTGCAGAACAGAGCTTTCGCAAATGCTGTAAAAAAGGCATTTAATGTGAACGCTTATTCTGAAGACGATCAGTTTTTCGATTATCAACCGTCAATTCCGGAGCAAGTGTCAGATGATTCAGCCCCTCAAGACATTCCTGTGGTTAATAGTGATCCTATTCCTGATAACGTTCCTGTTCTCGATAATCCTGTGCAAAGCGACAAAGGAGAAGCTCCTCAGTCTATTTTAAGTCAGGTATATGGTAAGGAAGTTCTTTCAGAACCAGCTCTTCCTCCGCTTCCCGAAGCAGTCACAGAACCAAAGAAGAAAAGAACAAAACGAAAGGAAGAACCAAAGGTTGTTACAGCTGAAGAAGTCCCTGTTGAAGAAACTCCTGCCCAAACAGAACCGGTTCAAGATAATTCATCAGCTGAAATTACTCCTGACGAGATTGTTGCCCTTTCAGAAACTGCAGCCAAGGTTTCTGGAATGCTGTTCGATGCTAAAAGTCGTACTCAGCTTCAATTCTACGGACAAACCATTGCCGGAATGAAAGACCTGTCAGAGAAAGATAAAAGTACTCTCAGAAAGATCTATCAACAACAGCTTAAGCTCTTCAAGGAGTAATACATGAGCCAGTTCAAACATGAGGTAAAGCTTCACAGCATCCACTGTTATTACTTCGGAACTGGCCGTATTGAAATGAGTCAGGAAGATGTCGACACAAAATTGCGCCAAAAAACTCGACAACATTGTTTTTACTCCTGGCTCTTTGGTCAGCTACGAGCGAAATCACCATAAAGAACGGATAGTAGGCTACTTTGCTAACACGGTTGAGGAACTTGTACACAAAGTTAGTCTTCAAGAAGAAGAAATTCTATACGATATTCTTGATGAAAGCGAAATGTGCAGATACGTTACCTGTAAAAATCATCGCTGTTACGCTCTATTTTTACCGGATATCTTTGTACCAATTTTTTTAGGTTTAATGAATAAGGAGATTCAAAATTGAAAGGACTGAATAAAGTTATGCTCATAGGAACTATGGGCGCTGAGCCTGAGTTTAAGATTCTTAACAACGGACAGATGGCCGTGGCTACTGTTTCCATCGCCACCAACGAAAGTTATAAGGATCAACAGGGAAATACTCAGGAACGTACTGAGTGGCATCGACTTGTTTTCTGGAACAAACTTGCAGATGTAGTTCATCAGTACCTGCATAAAGGATCACAAATTTATGTGGAAGGGAAAATCCGTACTCGCAGTTATGACGACCAGAATAGCCAAAAGAAGTATGTAACCGAGATTCAGGTTACAGAGATGCTAATGCTTGGCGGCAAACAGGAACCTCAGCAGAATTCTCCTGGACCTCAGCCGCAACCTCAGCAACCACAAGGTCAGCAATGGCAACCTCAGCAACCTCAACAGAGATGGCAACCTGCACAGCAGAACTATCAGCAAGGTCAGCAATGGCAACCTCAGCAACCGGTACAGCAGAACTATCAGCAACCTCGCCAAGCTAATGTTCAACAACCGATGCCTGCTCCGGAACATTTTGGTGATGATCCTTTGCCGTTTTAATTCCTAAAACTTGGACTTGTCGGGAAAACTGACAGGTTCATTGTTAGGTTATTGTGATGTTTTGTGAGGTTAAGATGATTGATAAGAAAAAAGCTGTCATGGAAAACTACTTCAAGACAGACTGTGACATTAACACGTCAATTAAGCAAGCGTATGAACGTGGTTTTAATCGTGCGTATAAAAAGTGCATGGCACTTATGAAGAAAAAAACAAACAAAAATTGTGACACAAAAAACACACCTATACGGGTGATGGATCTTTTGTGGTTGTTTAGTGATGGTTATAGTGGCACAAACATTGACGTAGAGATTGACTGTAAAGGCGATGTGCGACATTTTGACGCTATGTCCGACTTATCAGAAGAAATAGCAGTGTTTGATTACTGTATCGTCTTAGATGCTTACATTGAGGACAACACGCTGTGTTTACAGGTTGCAGATCGATGAGGTCAGTATGATCTTTGTTCTTGAAGAATGTAACCGAGCTAGCCTTGGCCTGTGGCGACGCGGAGTTTTTATTGGAGGGTGGCTTGACGATTGGCATTTTAACGTCAAACTTTCCGACACCGGTACAGGTGGAATTTGTGGCGGCAGTATCGAAAAGATGTGGGTATATCGAAAGGACATAACCTGTCTAAGGGGGTATCGCTTGGTCATCGCATACGACCGTGGATGGATTAAAAGGAAACGACCGAAAGAACCGCGAGCTGTTGCCGCCTTGCGTGAGTTACGTGCCTATTTTGACGGAGGTCTAAATGACAATTAGTGAATTGATAGAAATATTAAAGCAAGTTGAAGCCACCGAGGGAGATATTGAAGTCACAACAATCGGTGAATATCGTGATGTGCATAGAATCTACTCTTTAGGTGTTGGGTATGATGATTGCCAGGAATTAAAAGACAATAAAGAAGATTGTGAGAGTGAGGATTGCAATAAGGTTTTAGGTATTTTCCTGTAAATCCCATTCATTTTTAAGCAAAAATGACGAGTATCAGAACGACGCTCGTCATTTTTTTTCGTTTTTTGAAGAGTAACCTTAATTACTCTTGACTGCAACCTTAATTACCGAACTACAGATAAAGTGCTGCCTGTTTTCAAGTTTTTTCCAACTACTCGAGCGTTACAATGTCTTTCAGAAGATTATGCAGGTAGTTATGCCACTTCTCCAGCGCCTGTCTTCGCTCCTCGAAGTAGTCCGTCCGGAGATAAGCTCTGGTAACTGCAGAACCTACAACGTGGGTCAGACAGCTTTCCGCAACATCGAATGGTATGCCGTTCTGATGCATCCATAATCTACCGATAGACCGGATTCCATGAAACGACTGTCCAATATCGCACTCCCTCAACTTAGCGGACAGCTGCTTAAGATAAAATTTTCCCGATGTTGATTTTGAACTGCTTAGCAACCACCTGTTAGTCGACTTCTTCATGAAATACTTCAATACTCGTTCCAATTCATCCGTTATCGGGATCTTAATCCCATCTTCCAATGTTTTGGTTTTTTCTATCAGAAGTACTTTATCGATGAGATTGATATTACTTATTTTGATGTCATTGATTTCCTGCAGACGAAGTAAAAGCAGAAAAGCCAGATAGTACATTACTATATGATCATTCTGTTTTGTTTTCTCTCGGATGGATAAAAAAATATGGATGATGTTGTCATCTAGGTTGCCCTCCGTAAGAGATTCTCTGTGCTTGACTGACGGTGCCTTGAACAAAAACTGCATTCTTCGTATGTCTGGCATTTTGACGCTATAAATAATCTCGGCATACTGCATGATTCTGGAGAGAACTGACAAAGTTTTCTTAGCTGCCCATGTACCGTATTTTTCAGCCATGCCTGTTAGAACTTCATGGCACAACTTCTCATCCATTTTCTGCACAGCATAATCTTCGAATGATGTCTTAAGCCGGTCTACATAACAAGTAAAATGTTGCATTGAACTCTGACCAAGTTTCTGTTGCTTTAACCATTCATCTGCAACGGAACTAAACATAAGTCCTGATGATTGATTGATGTCGGGATGCTTCCCGCTATTGATTCGGGACATTCTTTCAGCAGCAATCTGCCGTGCCTCATTCAAGTCTTTTGTCTTCAGAATTTTCTCAATTCTCTTTCCAGCAAAAGTACACCGGTGCTGAAACTTGTACGAAGTACCTTTCTGCGTCCCTGTGATGATAAGTGTCAGACCATTACCTTCTGACACTCGTTTTGATTCGCCAAGACCGAGTTTTTCCCTCAAGTCCGACTGCTTGATTTTAGACATAACAACCTCAAAAAAATACCCATAAAATACCCAAATATTTTATGAATTTTGAGATTTTTAATCAATATTTTTATTTTTAGAGGTCGGAAAACACTTGATTTCTCTAGATGTTGTGTCTATTTATGATTTTTTGATTTAATGTATAGCTGTTCTTTATAGGTGCGGATAATTTCCGCCTTTCTCGCAAGATAATCAGCATCGCCCCTATGCTGTTCCACAGCGAGATGCTGATAGAATTCAGCCACCTGCTTTCCTAGATTTCTGCTTCCGCTGTGGATTACCAGATATCTGGTTCCATCAGTGGCTTCATCAATTTCTATAAAGTGATTTCCACCTCCGAGAGTCCCCAGACTTTTTTCCAGTCTTGAAGTATTTACAAGTTCTCTGTAGCAACGCAGTTCAGTTAAATCAAAGTGCTCTCTTCTGCTGTTCCAGATAGCTGTTCCTGAAGGGATCTGGTGTGCCGCCCGGTCAAATTCAGCAAAGTCAATTTCCTTTCGCCCGAGATTTACGGTATACATTCCGCATCCGATATCAACACCGACCACATTAGGAACGGCCCGGTCAATAACTGTCATGGTTGTTCCGATGGTACATCCTTTTCCGGCATGTACATCAGGCATAATGCGGACCTTGGATCCGGCGGTAAAATCGTAGTCGCACATTCTACGAATCTGTGCAACAGCCTCGTCTTCAACTAATGAGGCGAAGCACACCGCCGTATTCATCTTTCCTTTTATTTCAAACATATTTTCAGTTCCTCTATATCAGGGCAGAATTCAATTTCTGCCTTATACTGACAGCTTTTGTGTTCTTCCATACTGCGGAACTGTCATCACTCTTTTCATTTTTTTATTAAAAACCGCAGTTATTTTTCCAATAAAAAGTCATAAAAAAAACGCCTGTCCCACATCAGCAGAACAAGCGGTTTTTGTGATAAATCCGGGAGTTATTTATACCTAAAAGTATGGAAATCCCGATATTCTCCGCCGTTCTGAAGATACCAAAGCCACTCCATGCCCGCCTGATAACCCAGAGAGCCATAGGATTTGCCACCATCAGAATAACGTACAGATAATAAAGTCTTAATCATTACCGGATAATTTTCCCAAACTTATGTATAAACAATCTGATAAATTATAATCTGTTTATTTCTTAAAATATATAATTATTTATATTCACATAAAAATAAACATTGTTATAATTCATTACTATCTTATATAAATTTTATTATACAAAACAAATAAGAAAAAAGACAAGATTTTTTCATAAAAATAACCCCCGAAGTTCGTTCAACTTTCGGGGGCACTACACATTCAGAAGAATCTCTTCTTGTAGATATTACTTAGCCTTGATAACTTCCAGACCGTTCATGTACTTTCTTAAAACTTCAGGTACAACTATTGAACCGTCAGCCTGCTGATAGTTTTCCATTACAGCAACAAGACAGCGACCTACTGCAAGACCTGAGCCGTTCAAGGTGTGAACCAGTCTGGTCTTACCGTCAACATCTCTGAATCTGGCCTGCATTCTTCTTGCCTGGAAATCAGTACAGTTAGAACATGAAGAGATTTCTCTATAAGTGTTCTGAGCCGGAATCCATACTTCAAGATCATAGGTCTTGGCTGAGCTGAATCCCATATCGCCGGTACTGAGAGCCATTACTCTGTACGGCAGATTAAGCTGCTTCAATACATCTTCAGCATCAGAGGTAAGCTGTTCGAGCGCCTCCCATGAATGATCAGGATGAACAACCTGAACCATCTCCACCTTGTCAAACTGATGCATTCTGATAAGACCGCGGGTATCGCGTCCGGCTGAACCTGCTTCAGATCTGAAACAAGGAGTATGTGCGGTAATCTTTAAAGGTAAATCCTTAACATCGAGAATGGTATCACGGACTATGTTGGTTAAAGGTACTTCAGCGGTAGGAATCAGACAGAACTTACGGTTTACGTTGTCTCCGTCGGCATTTCCGTCAAGTGAAGTATGGAAAAGGTCTTCCGCAAACTTAGGCAGCTGACCGGTACCGTACAGTGAATCGTGATTTACGAGATAAGGAACGTAGCATTCTGAATAACCGTGCTTTTCGGTATGAAGATCAAGCATGAACTGAGCCAGTGCTCTGTGCAGTCTTGCAATCGGACCGCGCATAAGGGCAAAACGGGCACCTGAAATCTTACGTGCATTATCAAAATCAAGCTGAGCAAGGTTTTCACCAAGTGCAACGTGATCCTTTGGTTCGAAATCAAATTCTCTTGGGGTACCAACCACGCGAACAACTACATTTTCAGTTTCATCCTTTCCTACAGGAACTGAATCATCCGGAATGTTTGGAACGGTAAGTGCATAAGTGTTGATTTCAGCGAGAACGGCATCCTGCTTAGCCTTAACTTCCGTAAGCTCATCACCGATCTGTTTAACCTGTTCTTTAATGGCAGAAACATCTTCACCATTTTTCATGGCCACGCCAATGGACCTGGAGAGGCTGTTACGCTGAGCCTGAAGATCCTGAGTTTTAATCTGAAGTTTTGGAGAGGCTGTTACGCTGAGCCTGAAGATCCTGAGTTTTAATCTGAAGTTCACGACGCTGTTCTTCCAGAGCGTTTAACTTTTCGACATCAAGCTTAAAATTACGGGTTGCCAGGCGAGCTGCGGCATATTCAATCTCGCCGCGAAGATATTTTGAATCTAGCATTTAAAAAGACCACAAATCAATATTGTTTTTCTTAAAAACAAACTTACTCAAAAATCATTCCTTTAAAAGGAATACACAAAATATAAAACCAAGTGAATTATACTCTAATTTGAACAAAAAGGCATTATGGGAATGGATATTAAAGACGGCAAAAAAGCCGTACGGACAAATGGAACTTAGCTAATTAATCAATAAGAGAAAACATTGGCGCAAACGGCTTGATTTTCACCGTTACAGACACTGAAACACCGGCATCACTCCAGTCAAAACACTGTAAAAGGCCTTACCGGCACCGTCAACGGAAATGAAAGGAATGAATTTGCTGAACGTACAGACCGACTCCGAAAGATTTCACGCTGAAAATAAGAAACACGCGTGAATTACATGCGTCTGGTCTTTTTAAGGGACAGATGCTTTACCACAACTTCCTTCTTTCTCTTCTGGAAGTATTTGGCCAGGGTTTCAGCAATGTACACACTGCGGTGCTGTCCGCCGGTACAGCCTATTGCCACGGTAAGATAACTCCTGTTTGAACGTTCAAAGAAAGGCAGCCACTGATTCAGAAGACTGTCTATGTTCTGGATGTACAGCTGAACTTCCGGATAGTCGGCAAAGAAATCAACCACTTCCTGATCAAGGCCGGTGAGCGGTCTCAGTTTGGCAACCCAGTGAGGGTTTGGCAGAAATCT